>JACCDG010487978.1_pt1 | contig 19885 bp, 20 predicted proteins | sample 7442471 | NCBI WGS metagenome assembly JACCDG01 (sample SAMN15323444, study PRJNA562643) | freshwater metagenome | isolation source: river surface water | place: USA:Blue River Watershed | collected 2017-08-17 | reverse complement strand
TTCAATACAACTAAAAATATGGCGGTACTATATATTCACGGAGGTGGATTTGTAACTGGTAATATTGGTGGATTTAAAGGAATTGTTTCTGAGTTATCAAATAGATTATCATGTCCCGTTTATTTTCCGCATTATAGATTAGTTCCAGAATATACATTTAACAATATGATTACAGATGTTGTTGAAGCATATTTATATGTACTTGGTAAGTATGATCCTAGCAATATATACGTTATTGCTGATAGTGCTGGCGGATTTTTAGCATGTTCTTTATTTGAATTCTTGTACGTGAATGATATTCCTCAACCTAAAAAAGCAGTATTGTATTCTCCAGTAACTAGTCTTACTACTACATGCGATACCAAAGACGACGCCGATGCGATTTTATCCTCAATGATGTTAACGTATGTATATTCATTAGTTAAAAAAGATTATATACCAACATTAACATATTTTGATAAAACATTTCCAGGTATACTAATAATTGTTGGTAATGATGAAATACTTCTTGATAACATATTAGATTACGCTAGTAATGCAAGACAATACCATGTTGACATTAGAGTATCTGTTAAAAAAAATATATTTCATGCGTGTCAATGTTTTATTGATATAGTACCTGCAGTTTATACAGAGCTCATCAAGGTGATAGTTACCTGTAAAGAATACCGGCCATAATTGTCTAAATTTAGCATCTTCACCACCAAACTCTTCATGAACTTGTCTACCAACATCATAGTGAGCAAAACATCTAGTGGTTAATCCAAATTGGGTATTACCAAGTTCTACATCATTATATAAGTAAAGATAGTAAACACTATTTGGAGCATATCCACCTCTACTACAAATAGTAGAAACTGTGACATTTTGAGGAAATGCGGATTCTAAAGTCATAGAAGTATCTGAATTAATGGAAACAATTCTTCTTCCATAAGCATTAATTTTAATTACATCATCAACGATAAAATAATCATTAAAAGATGCATTTTGACTAGTCAAAGTAACATTAACACCATTAGTGGTTACTTGTAATGGAGTAGAAACGTTCATAATTGTATTAGCGTAAACAGTTCCACCCCATTCTCGTTCAAGATCTTCAGAATCATCTTGAGATCTAGCTAGTGCATAATCAATTCTGTAGGATACTTGACCCGATCCATAAACTGAATAGATAAATGGATTAGATAGTTCCATATAACCTTTTGGGTATCTTGGTGGAGGAACTGGTGCACCAGGCATTGAAATCCATTTAAGACCAGTTGGAGTGGTAGTATCTACTGATAGAATTTTACCATTAGTATCAACAGGTAATCTTGATAGTGTATTTCCTGAACTTGCGACTAGAAGATCGCCTTTAACATATTGTTTATGGCCAGTACCACCAGATGCAGCTTCTATTGCATTGGAAGCTTTGAGTTGATTAACATTAATTTTATCAGCAATTAGTAAATCTAAATTTTGTGCCTTAATTGCTTTACTAGTATTGAGTACGCTTGTATATACCGGAACAAGTTTTCCGCGAGCATTACCATGGGACATTTTTGTTTGTGTTATATTAATAGTCAAAATACTTTTTTTATGACTTAATTAAATACAATAATTATTAATATTCATATGAACTCTAAATCAATTATATACCCTATACGTATATAAAAGTAAATTTGAATATTTTAAACAAAGATAGTATCAATACAATGTTGGCAATCGCTAGATTATTAATTAATGCTGATCATTCCGAGGAGGTAGATCATCATTGGAATACATTCTTGAAATGTGGTGCACGTCATGCAGTCGAACTATGGACCATTCGTCATAGACATGCATTTGGATATAGTAAACCCATTCATGAGGATTTTGAATGCTCTTGTATTACTGAGTATGAGCATACACCATATACAGGTAACTGTGATTTATGTAGATGTAACAACTGTGTTGCAAAATATCATGTTCATGCAGTACCAAAATATGATGATCTTCATATACAATTCCATTTATATAGAGATTCCATTTATACCATTATACAAGATATCATAAATAGTGAACAACAGGACATACTTCGAAACAGTTTTCGATTATTCTATACTGAACAACGTTTAGGATCTTCCAATCAACGAAAATGCTACAAACGATCGGTTTTCAATATAATTGAACTACTACGTCCAGAGATTCATGATCTGAATGCTAGAAATACGGTTCTGGAAGAAATAGCCGCGTATCTACGTACCAAAGAAACCGTATTACAGTATTATCACAAGTTCCATAAAGCTTCAAAATACTATTATAGCTTTGTGTTCTTTGGTAACTTTGTAAATCAAATATACAATCATGTTCAAGAAGGCCTTACATTTGATGAAGCATTTGAACAATTGTTGACGGATTGGAAACATGAACATCAGTTAGAACATCAAACTGAAATGGAACAGGAAGACGAGTTAACCATCTTAAAACTAAAGAAACATCGTTCAGATCTGTTAACAAGTAGGTTTGGTTATATCCCTACATGCATTATTTGTTATGAAACCATTGAAACTGAACTATATAAATGCCATACATGTACCAGTTCTGTCTATCATAGAGCATGTATGGACACGTGGACTGATGAACCAAGATGTGGTATTTGCAGGTCTGAAGAGATGGAATTAGTTTAATCATTCCCCATAACGTTTAGGGTTAGGGTTAGGGTAACAAAATTTTTTTCGTATTAGAGCAGAAATATATTTGAATTTAAGAATTGATTATTATAAGAATGAATACATTCAGAGAAGTATTTGGAGAGTATAATAACGATGGCTATTGCTGTCCAGGTTGTTTTGACCAGTTTTGGTGTAATGGCCCTCGAAAACTTCGTGGTTATTTGAAAAAATATACTAATAAGAACTCTATCTATATTGATTCTGCTATTACATTGATATTTAGATCCGATTTGTCGAATGGAATAAAGGAAGACGCTCACTCTATTTATAGATCATTGAATTCTGGAGATTTATCTAACCGACAAAAATTCAAAATGATATTTGATTTACTGCTGGCAAACTATAAATCTCAAATAAGCAAATTATTCAACTTTGCTTGTTTAAAAAATAATATTCTTGCTTTGATGAATGAACTGCGCCAGACTATAGGAAGAGGATACTTTTATAAAAGCTATACTGATAAACTTACAAGGAGAAAAAATCTATTGATGGCTGATCCATTTATAAAAGTTATCATATACATGTATATAGAGGACCATGGTCATCGATATGTATTAAACGATATACATGATGATCTACTTGAATATATTAAGACTGTAGAGGATGAATCTATGAAATACATGTCAACCATGTTTATTAACGCAGAAACGGTATATAGTGCAAATGTTGAAAGAAACAAACTTCTTAACAATATGTTTAAAAACATTGATAATCAACATATTATTAGACAGTATCCACCTATTCAATGCATAAGAACTATTCCAGAAATAGTAAGAGCTATATCATCTGACAGTCGTATTGAATTTCTAATTATGACCTCTATATTGAGTAGAACGTCGTTAAATGATATTATCAAAAGATTGATAAAAGACTTTGATAATAGTATAGGAATGGCACTTATGCGATTATTTGATGATGGTGAACAAACTTGTTCAATATGCCTCGAAAGTTCATTAGCTAAAGAAACCGAAGAACTACTTTGTGGTCATGATTTCCATCAAGATTGCTTGAATAGATGGTTACAATCAAATAACACATGTCCTATATGTAGAGCAATTGGTGTTGTTCACGTTTAGATATCTAACATTGATTACATTTACCTAAGTTTTTTTTCTTAAAAAAAATATTAGTTCATGTAGAATTACCCCCCCCCCTAAAAATGGTATGATTTTTCATACTTTTTGCATACTATAATTTTTGTAAAAAAAATATTTTATATTCTAAATGGAGTACTATATGATAATTGATTAGAAATTAATCATCAAAGTTGGTGATTCTTTTAATATAAGAACTAGTAGGTGCCCATACTAACTGTTTACATAAGAATGTTTCAATGATAGTTAATTTTTGAAGCAATTTCATAGATCGTCTCAGTTTTTTGACTGCAATAGGTAGCACTTTCTCATTATAGGTTTGCTCGTCTAGTGTTTTTACTATGTTATAATAATTCTCACATAGAAATTGTAAGATTTGTGGAGAACATGATTCAAATGCTCTTCTACTGCATCCTTCCGAACGATTCTCATGTAAGTATTTTACTACTTCTAAGTGTCCGTTTCTGGCAGCATCGTCCATTGCATATCGTGTGCAACCTTCACTGCGATGTTTATCTAGAAACTTAATAACTTCTAGATGACCATTTTTTGCTGCATAATCAATTGCAAAGTCAGTACAGCCTTCGTCGCGATGTTCATGTAGGAACTTGACAATATCCAAATGACCATAACCTGCTGCGTAATCCATTGCAAAGTCAGTACAGCCTTCACTGCGGTGTTCATGTAAATATTTAACCACATTCAAGTGTCCATTACCGGCTGCATGGTTCATAGCAAATGTGGTTGCTCCACTAGATTGATTCTCATTTAAGAATATAACAACATCAATGTGTCCATTTATAGATGCTAAGTCTAAGGCCCATTGACTACCAAATTGTTTAATGTTTTCATGAATAAACTTGACAATCTCTAAGTGACCGTTTCCAGATGCACGATCAATTGCATATGATGTACAACTAGCAGATGTGTTTTCATGAAGCCATTTGAATGTTTCAAAGTGACCATTTCTAGCCGCGTTATTCATTGCATACTGAGTACATCCTTCATTGCGGTGTTTATGTAACCATTTTACTAGATCTAAATACCCAGCTGATGCTGCATTATCCATATGCTCATCTGTGAAACATGTAACTTGCATTTTATGACATACTTCTACAATGTCTTGTCTATTACAGTACACCGCGGTTCTTAAGAGTTCTGATATATACTCTTCATTATTCAGAGCAATAATATCTTTAACCAGAGCTAGATCTGCCTTTTGAATGACAGTCATCATATTTTCACAATCAAAGGTATTATTCTTTATCTGTTGAATATAGTTAGAAATCATATTACTGATATAGCTAACATAAAAAATATTCAAATTTAGTTTTCAAGTATACTAATTCAAATACGTATAACACTAACCCTACCAATTCTTAAATTTGGGATTGTCTAGTTGTCTAAATTTGTAGTCAACGTACTTCGTTAACTTATTAACGCTTTGCATTAAGGGGAAAGTCATAAGACTGGAAACAATAGTTGAAATCAATACAATAGTAAGTACTCCAGCCATCAGAAGCCTATTTGAATAATTGATATATACATAAATACTTTTGTTCTTTAAAATGATACTAGTAACATGCGTAGTTATAATGTTTATTTTATTTATTATTATTTGGGAACGTATTCATGATATACTTTTTAAGAGATATATCGGTAATGCAGAAGAAGCAATATTTTTATTAGTATAAACATTTGCATTAATGATATAACAATGGTATTTGGAATTATTATTGCCTGTTCACTTGGAGCATTTGTAAGCAATACAATTGTTGGTGGTGAATATAAATAAAGAGGATTCCAAATTACAAAAAAAGAGTTAGATACGATGCTGAAAATATATATTCTTATATTGATACTAAATATTTTGCAATGTCACTAGGATTTAATTAAGTTTAACTACAAAGTAGTTCTACATATTGGACATGTATTATTGCATCTTTGCCAGTTATGTAAACATTTTTTATGAAATGAATGCATACAACTGGTAAAATCAATATCATCTACAATGGATTCCATACATATACAGCATTCCTCATAATCATCAATTTCATATGGGGTAAAATCTGTATTGTCAATAATATCACTCAACTGACTTAAAAATGTATTAATACGTAAATGTGTTTTATCCATATCACACAAAAATTTATGACACTTGAAAATCTTAATTACATTGTTTATTAATGATGCAGCTTCATACATATTAGAATAATACCCAGGATAGTCAATACCTAATATTTCTTCTATTGCTGGATGCCTATTTACTATTATCGGAGTATTTCGTACCGCACATTCAATAACCGTATTTACCGCTGAACAATCAATTAGATCCAGAAAAACAATTGATTCCGTTAATAACTTATCATACTTTATATCACTTAAATGATCAATTATTGTTACAGATGCCATACATGATTCAACATATTGTTCCATATAATTACTAAACGTATTGAATTTCAATTTACGATGTTGATTTGGAGGATCATAATATACTGGACGAGACAATCTACTGCGATATACATGAGTTGATATTGATTCATGCTGTGGAAAATTATGATCCATATGATGTCCACGTAATGAATATTTTTTTATGTGAGGCAACACTTGTAATGTATATATTGAAAATGGATTTCTTAACCATCCACCAATATGAACAACTTGAGATCTGTAGGTTTTAAATGTAAATCTTGGACATAAAAATGTAGTGGGATGAATCAAACAATGAACTGGAACATTATATATTCTTAACTTATATAACTCCTCCACTACTTGATCTCTTAAATAGTTTGTTAGTGTTATTAATCCTTTACAATTAAGTAGAGATTTAATGAATGAAGTTTTCTTAAATAATTCGACACAATTATTAGCAAAATCGGTATTAAACGTGTGATGGATAACGCCTATCCATGGTTTAGTATGATATATAGTTTCTAAATCGACGATTGGATCAAAAATTAATGGGAAATCAAATTTCATCATTTGTATGCCAATCATTACGTAAGACCATCCTGATCGATGCAATCCTTGATAATATTGTTTTTTATCTAATATAATCATTTTATAATAAAAAAAGATGTTTAAATTGATTATGTTATAATCGTTTATGAGTTGTTTTCAATAAATGGTCCCTTATTATGAGTATAACGATAACCATAGTTAACTTGAATTCTCTCATCTTGATCTGTATAATCATCAATCATACGTTTTAGATTGATATCATCAATACTATCATAGCTATGAATGTTCTTAGCAAATTTTACAGGAAATATAGGAACATCAGTCTCAGTTGCTTCTTTTCTATTTCTAAGATCAGATTCATCATCAGGACCATTGGTAACTTGTGTTATTACTTGTGGTGAACTTGGAACACCAGTGATTTGAGGTCTATATTTACTCAGCTCTTCATAAGGCTTAAATGACTGTCCTGGAGTCAACTCAAATTTGCATGTATTTGGTGTAGCAGTTCCCATTATTTCGTGGTCTTCCTGTAAATCTTGATAATCTTGATAATCCTGAGACCGCTTTAGGTATTCATCAATTATTTTATCTTCATCACCTCTTTTGGTATTAGGATTTGTTGATGTATTCAAAGGGGTTTCGTATTTAAAAAACATTGAAGTGGGTTTTGCTTGTGGTACGCTAGTTGATTTGGAAATAGCAACAACTACTTCTAGCATTTTTAACTCCGATGAACAACTTATCATAAATCCATTCTTGTTAATCGTTACATTTGCTTTATCATCAATATCATTTACTAGTTTGTAAGTAATAGTGTCTGACAAACCAACAATTACACAGGTACTCTGATCATAGCATATATTTTTCATTTTGTATTCGAAGTCAGTCTTCTAATACTTTCATTGTATCATTAGTTTAATTGTTATTTTGTAATAAGGAAATTATTGTTGAAGTTATTCCATAAATATTTTTTCATTCCCTAACGCTTGTTTTGATTTATGACCATATCCCTTTGGAAATATAGGTATATTAGTACTTGTTAAGTCTTTTGATTTAACCATTTTATCATCAACTTCATATTCTTTTTGATTTTCATTAGTTATTAATAGAGGATTCTGTTCTAAAAGAGCCGATTTGTCGGTTACTATATCATTTCTCATTATCTTTTTTGCAATAATAGATTTAACATCTATTGATTGTGTTTCAAAATACGGATCGGGCACAATTCTACCCAGACCATAGAAATAATTAGGACTTTCTTTTCGGATCATGCTTGTATTTGATTCTAATCTACTAAGAATCGATATCATATAGTTCTCATTTGAACACTGAATAACAAAATAGTTATCAGTTTGATATATATGAACCATAGAATCCATTTTTTTAACAAATGATAAATCAATATCTGCAATACTTGCGCTAATAACAAGTGATTCTCTATTGAATGTAATGTGTTTAGATGGATTCATAGTTTTTTCATATATTATATTCTAATTATTCAGATGGACTATGTCATAAATTTGAATATTTATTGACTAGAAAAATCTATATGGATATACTAGCTGAGGAAGGAGATCTTTGTGGTCTAATTAATGCCTATAATAATGGAGAGCAATGTACTAAGTTAGTAATGGACTCTGCTGCAAAATATGGTCATTTACATATTATCAAATGGCTTCATGAAAACACTTCAGTTGGCTGTAGCACATGGGCATTTGATTATGCTTGTATGTATAATCATTTTAATGTAGCAAAATGGCTTTATCATAATCGAACTGAAGGTGCAACATGTTATTCTATGGATTGGGCATGCTATAAAGGCAATTTCAAAATAGTGAAATGGCTTTTTAGAAAGAAAATAATTGTTAGATCAAGAAATGCGTTATCTTGGGCAATTCTTAACAAAAATTACAATATTGCAATGTACTTGCTTAGAAAAAATATTTGTACGATACAAGATATTTGTATAATCGATTATAATGATCTACTACCGTTTATTAACAGGAGGTTTAGGAACATTTTTAATAGAATATCAAAACAAATAATGGTTTATCGCTTCTTATTGAAATATATGGTCTATAGACCATCATCCCCACTTAGACAGCAATTCATTATTCGCAAAGCATTTGAAGTGTATTAATATTAATAACGATACTCTACGAACAATGCAAAACGATATCGATAACGATAACAATAGCAATAATGAACTAGAACAATTTCGCATAAAACTACGTCTAGAAGCAGTTGAACGGTACAATACACTACTACAGAAAATTATTGATACACATAAAGATCTATTCAACTATATTAAGCAATCGATTGGCGTCGAATGTGATATATCAAATACATTAGAACCAGCTAGCATTGATAAAACTTTTGTTCTAATTAGACTAAATGATGTTAGTTTTAATGGCTTTAATCCGACATGTTTAGTTACAATTAATATTATAATTGATTCCAGGTTATCTGTATATATGCGAAAGAAAAAAATGACCCAGTTAAGAGAGAAGATTCTTGTTATTCTTGATAATTTTGATATACAATCTGGTTATATTTATAAAGGATATATTGAGATATTCAAGTATAAATTGGTTAATAATAATTTGGTATTAGATAATGGTCCGATTACTATCTAAGGGTTTTTGATAGACGCTATAAAACGCATTGCTAATATTATGTAGCTCCCAATGCGTTACTAATTGAAAATTGTTTTTTTCAAAAAGATGGGTCCAGTTTTTTAAGGAATGATATTTAGGTAATACATCATAAACAAAATTAGGATTTTCAGGTGGATTAGACCACACTAATGAATATAAACCATGCATGATATCTATCAGATCGCGAATTCCTTCATTATTAACATCGTGTTCTCTAATGACAATAAGTCCACCAGGTTCAAGTATACGGTAACATTCTGATATCATTAATTCTTGATTATCTACGTGATGTAAACACATAAATGACGTAATTAGAGATATTGAATTATTTCGAAATGGTAGTGGTTCATTTGCAAATGTTTTCAAAAACGTATATCCAGATCCAATGTCGTAATCTAATACATCGACACCAAATACCTGTTTTGAAGATATATTATATTGTTTTGCAATTGCACTTATGATAGAACCTTCTGCGCATCCAATATCAAGAACAGATGTAGGTATATTAGTTCCAAGTAGTTTTACTAAATCAGACAATCTATTTTCAGCTCGTTCAAGTAATCTTAAATTAGAATAGCTCTCGTTGTATTTTGGTTTCATATTTGATATCATTTTCTTGTGAACAAACATTCGTATCGATGAATATATGAACTTATCTGTATATCGCATAAGACACATATTTTTTATTGTCTGTTTAATCTTCTTTTTAATTATCGCACTTTTGACCTCTAAAGTACATAATCTCATCAATTTAGCTACTAGATAGCCATGATTATACCATATATTCACAAATTTGTCCATGTCATACTATCATATTTGTATATCATTAATTGAAGAAAAAATTATACATTCTTCTATAACCAATTCGTATTTTCTTCATAAATTTGAATATTATTATCAGTAATCATTTCCCCTGAACAATATGGCTACTACTCAGTATACCAATACGAAATCTATCATATCGCTCTTTCTGAGTGATGATGAGTTTGTGATAACTCATACCAAACAGATAATTGAAAACAATGACATCAAGGCATTCAAAGACATTGCCAAATTTGACAGTTTACTCGAAAACAAATTCTTTGATGAAACAAACATCTTTAGAGAAGAGCTCATTGAACATGCACAAAAACACAATGCCACTAGAATCTTGATTCATATGATCTCACTTAGATGGATGGACGAACGCTATAACATATCACTCTTCAATTCAAAGGTTCTTGAAGCATTCTACTCCTTCCACAACGCTCCCAGAACAATACAAGAAACAATTACTCGTTGTATGAAAATACCAGCTTCCGAATTTGTTAATAGGTCATTCTCAGAAACAGAAGTTGTCAACTATGCAAAGGAACTTATTAAATCGGATTCGGGTATGTTATATAACCTAGTAGATTACGATAAATTTGATGGAGACCAATATATAGTAAAAAACAACGCTTCACTATTTGAGTTTGCAAAACATTGTAATTCCGTATTATGTATGAAAATTCTTAGCGATGTATAAGCTATCAATAGTTAATAACATAATCAAAATATTTTTTTTTAACATTTAACAATATAACAATATAAAATGCTAACAGGAGCAAAAATAGGATTTATTGTTTTGCTGGTGATTGGATGTATTGTTGCTATACTTTTATCATCTAATGACCAGTCAACGGCAAATACGTCATCAACAAATCAAGTTCCTAAGCCAGTTTGTACAGTACCAAATAGGAATTTATATAATATTTTAGGTGAGTTTATTACACCTGGAACAATAATGAAAGAATGTGAAGGTATTGCAAATAATAGATATATGACGGTTTTACAAAGTGATGGTAAAATTGCTCTTTATGATGGTGAAACTATGAAATGGAGTACTGATAATCCTGGAACTAAAACTGGACCATATAGAGCAGAGTATAAAACAGATGGTAATTTTGCAATATATTCAAATGACAATACTATGATATGGGATTCTGGAACAGCAGAAGTTCCATCTAATAAACTTGCAGTTACTAATGGAAATTCCATTTCTATGTATAATGGTAATAGTATTGTTTGGGATTCTACATATTCAAAATCTGGTACTACATATTCTCCAAATGGTGTCTGTACTGGATTTGATAGATCACCTTATAGATTATTAGGGGATTCTATTACACCAGAAACGACAATTGGTCAGTGTCAAGGTCTTTTTAATGGTCGATACATGGGAGTATTACAATCAGATGGTAAATTTGTTATTTATGATTTGGTTTCTGGTCCAGGTAATAAATTATGGGAAACCGATAGTCCTGGAACTAATACAGGACCTTATAGAGCAGAATATAAAACAGATGGTAATTTTGCAATATATTCAAATGATAATACTAAAATATGGGATAGTGATACGCAAGGAACCTCAAGTAATTCTCTTTCTCTTAGTAATTCGCTTATAATTAGGGATGGAAATTTAATTAAATGGACATCCGCATATCCAAAAGCAGGAACTAGTTATAAACCAGAAGGACCTTGTATTGATGCCGACCGTTCAAAATATAGATTACTAGGTGATACAATATTACCAGGAGCAATAATCGGTCAATGCCAAGGTCTCTTTAATGGGCGATATATGGGAGTTCAACAATCAGATGGTGGATTCATTATCTATGATTTAGCATCTAGTAATACAATTAAATGGGATTCAAAAACAGCTGGTAGGGGAAGTCCGCCTTATAGAGCAATATATCAAACAGATGGTAATTTTGCTATATATTCAAGTGATAATGAAAAACTTTGGGATAGCGATTCACAAGGGATGATTTCTAATAAATTAAGTATTATTGACAGAGAATTACAAATTAAAAATACTTATCATACTAAGTGGTCTTCTAGTTATAAGAAAGCAGGTACTACTTATACACCTAATGGAACATGTACTGGATTTGATAGGTCGCCTTATAGATTATTAGGAGAATCTATTAAACCAGGGGATACAATTGAACAGTGTCAAGGTATTTTCAATGGGAGATATATGGGAGTTCAACAGTCAGATGGTAATTTTATCGTATATGATTTACTTTCTGGTCCAGGTATGGTTAGGTGGACATCAAATACTGCTGGACAAGGAACTGGACCATATAGAGCAACATATGAGACAGATGGTAATTTAAAAATATACTCAAATGATGGTCAACAATTATATACTAGTAATACCACATCGAACAATCCAACAAGTTTCAGTCTTAGTCTTGCTAATGGTGATAGGATATTCAAATAACAAGTGTTTCAGTCTACATACATAAACATTTGTTATAAATCAAATGATATCATTCTAAGACTATCTCTTGTTGAATGATACCTTGGATTTTGTATTTGATCCACAAAATTCTGATAGTTAGAGTCAATCAACTTAAAAACTTCAGAATCAGAAACCTTCAACTTGTACCTCAACAATAATCGTACCAAGTAATCAATATCACACAACAAAATTGTTTTTATTACATAATATGCTAATACATTAGTTTGTTCTTTGTAAGTCGATGGAGGAATAATACAGTCTTGTGTAATTTGATATCCACTGTAAGTTAATACATTATAAGCTTGACTCATACAAAAATCAAATTCTTTGTAAAAAATATCATTAAATGCTACTTTCAGTTCTATAGATTTAATCATACAAGACAAAATCATAGTTAATGCTTCTGTGTATGCCTCAAAGAATAGAATATCACTTGACACTCCAAATATAGTCTTGTACTTTTTTTGGTACTCTTTAAGATGTAGTGACTGTTCTACTGGTTCATCTAGATAGAAGAAATGAATTAATTCATGAATAATAACCTTTTTGAGAGATTCATTTCTAAAAATAACAATTGTATTATCGGAATAAAAACCTGTATTCACATTAATAGCATCAAGTACTTGGGGGCTATTAGGTTTCATTTTTTTATGATCAGTTGGTATAATAAGTATTTTAAGTGGTTCATTAATGCGTAAACCAGTAATTTTGGTTAACAAATTACATATTTTACAAACGAAATCAGGGATTGATTCGTCAACGTGTCCATCTGTCGACATGATAGTAATTGATAGCTTTAATGGACTTACTAATCGACAAAATGTCTTTTCATATTTGAAATTAGAAACAAGTTGTTTGATTTCATCAGGAAAGAACTTGGTATTCATTGTTAATGCCTTCTTCGTAGATACAGTACAATTTGTTAAGGTTTTGTTTGGATTTACATAGTATTGTTTAATCAATTTTTGGAGTTGATTAATAGATGACCCATTCGGAGTCACAAGACCACCAATAATAATTCCACAAGCAAGAGCAGAGAACATTTTATATATGTATGTATATATAATGGACGAGATTGGTATATTCATTTTCAGAAGAGATCATAGAATAACCGATAATTATGGACTGATTCAACTTAGTAAGCAATGCAAAAAGGTATTACCGGTCTTTATTCTAGATCCTCATCAAGTGAAAAAATCATATGCTAATAAATGGTATTTCAATTCCAGAGTTGTACAATTTATGTGTGAATCATTAATAGATTTAGATCATCAGTTAGGTAATAAATTGCATATTGAGTATGGAGAACCATCAAAGGTTGTGCATAAGTTGATTAAGAAATATAGTTACGACTGTGTGGTTGGGTTTAACGAAGATTTCTCGGCATATTCGATTAAACGAGATTCTGCTATTAAATCAGTATGTAAGAAACATGATGTTCCAGTACTTACGAGTAAAGATGATTATACTTTAGTAACATTCGATCAATTACAGGGATATAAACAGTTTGGTGCATTTTACAAAAAGTATAGCAAAATCAAAGTTGCTAAACCAATGTCAATTAGACCACACTTTGTTAAAACTACTGGCGGGGTCCCAATTAGCAAGCTAAAGACCTTTTACAAGCATTCTGAGAACTTAGAGATAGGTGGTCGCGCTAAGGCGTTATCAATATTAGCTAACTTGAAGAAATGGTCTAGGTATAATACTAACAGAGACCTATTAACATATCGTACTACAGAAATATCTGCATTTCTTAACTTTGGTTGTGTTTCTGTTAGAGAATTCTATCATGCAATTAGAAATAAATTAGGAAAAAGCAATCAACTAACCAAACAATTGTATTGGAGAGATTTCTTTTTAAGTGCAGTGGCTTTATTACCAGGTGGTAACAAGTTTAAACATATGGATCAAAGGTTTGAACGAATTAAATGGCGAAAATCAAGACGATACTGGAATCTATTAATGGAATCTAAAACTGGATTTCTATTAATTGACGCAGCAATGGAACAAATTCGTCAAACTGGTTATATGCATAATCGTGCTAGACTTCTTGTTGGGTCTTTTTGGTGTAAATATCTATTAATTAATCCATTTCACAAGAAATATGGTAGTCAAGTTGGATTCTCTTCCTTATTGGTTGATGCAATTGGTCCTTCTCAAAATAAGATGAACAACCACTGGCTAACAGAATTTGATTATTCAGGTAAGAAATTCGCACCAAAGGGCCATCCACTCGCTGGACGCCCAATGAATTCAGGTAATGACACCATCAAGAAATGGGACCCTGAATGCGGTTATATCAAGAAGTGGCTACCACATTTAGCTAAAGTACCTGTTAAAGATCTAGTTAAATGGAACAAGGACTTAGCTAGTCAATATCGTAAGGAGGGTATCGATCATCCAGCTCCCATATTCGACCAGAAGCTAAAATACAAGGATTGGCTTAGAGCTGTGAAATAAATTTGAATATTCTAATAGGTAATCATTACCAACATGGATACTACTATTCATATCACTACCAATTATAACTTGAAGATTCACAAGAAATCTATCAAGCTATCTAATTGGCTATCTTCAAATGATCTATTCAAGAATCATTTGATATATAATATTGGTACATCTTATGGTATCGATATTCCTTTCACTTTGTCTCTCAAGATGATGAACTTTGTAAAGACCATGACAGTCAAATGTACATATACAACAGAAGTGGAGGAAATAGGTCGTTCCAGTCGACAATATGAAGTCATTAAGCAATATAATCAGTGGATTGAAAACCTTATTCAACCCATATTAGAAAACAAACGAATTGACAAGAAGAACTGTATGATGATATATAGTAAATGCAAAAACCAATTACCTCAGGAAATGCTAGATCATATTAGAAGCTTTGTATTTGATTATACCTTTAGCTTTCCCATTTCACAAAATCTAACAACTCGAGTACATAACCTCAGATGGTCTTTATTATCCATGTTATCCAAACATGATATAGATGCTTATATTCAACAGAGTAAATGCGGATCAGATCTTCATATCTTTGTAACAAAAGACACAAATAGAGAGATAGTAGAAAAGCAATATAGTTGTATAGCAAATAGCAGATCTTTGCAAATAGTTGAAGTTGACTTCTATGATAATTCTGAATCAGTGCGTTTGAAGTCGGAAACTGATATAATTCAAGATTGTATCAGAGTTTAATAGAAATCATTATATGTTCACCAAAAATATTTTTTTTAATGTTACACCAACCATTAATTTGTGTTTGTATTATTAAGTTTACTACTACTTGCTGAAGTCTCATTAGGCTACAAGATCTCTAGGATTATTATTCTTTTGCGGATTATGAAACGGGATTATTACTTTGTAAATCACATAGTAATTGTATGTGCAAACATGAAATTATTACTATATGGGTATCTTCTCAGATTTTGAGTTCCTCGTTGCCGAAACCATCATTCTTCAAAATCCTGGTCTTCGCAACAATGCCACCGAAAGCGCTGAGTCCCGAATCACGTCGCCGAAAGCTCGTTGAGCTAGAGTTGGAGAGAAAGCTTCTTTTAGAGGCTACTCAAGATTCTCCGGATGAGGCAGATGAAGCTTCAGATAAAGCAGATGAAGATCAAGAGGAGAAGACTGCCGAAGGATCCCGGACACCAACTCTGACACCACGTAAGAAGTACACTGACGATGAGACCCTCCAGTTACAAGAACGTATACTCAAGATGAAAGAGGAAGCTCAACGCTTTCCAGAGGAATTCCAGAAAATAATTATTGAAAAATGGGCAGCCATTGACCGCCAAAGCACTGATAACGGGATTATTATCATAGCTTATGAGCGTGTCTTGAAGGAAATCCGTGAAGCAGCTACCAAGAAACGCGAAGAGGCTGCAGCAGCCAAGAAGCATGAGCAGGCTGCTGCAGCCAAGAAGCATGAGCAGGCTGCTGCAGCCAAGAAGCATGAGCAGGCTGCAGAAGCCAAGAAACGCGAAGAGGCGGCAGAAGCCAAGAAGCGTGAAAAGGAAGCAGCCGCCAAGAAGCATGAGCAGGCGGCAGAAGCCAAGAAACGCGAAGAGGCGGCAGAAGCCAAGAAGCGTGAGAAGGAAGCAGCAGCCAAGAAGCGTGAGGAGGAAGCAGTCGCCAAGAAGCGTGAGGAGGAAGCAGCCGCCAAAAAGCGTGAGGAGGAAGCAGCAGCCAAGAAGCGTGAGGAGGAAGCAGCAGCCAAGAAGCATGAGGAGGAAGCAGCCGCCAAGAAGCGTGAGGAGGAAGCAGCAGCCAAAAAGCGTGAGGAGGAAGCAGCTGCCAAGAAGCGTGGGGAAGCAGCAGCCAAAAAGCGTGAGGAGGAAGCAGCAGCCAAAAAGCGTGAGGAGGAGCAACTTGAAGAGGAACTCAACAGGTCGGAATGCACCAATTACACCCATGAACAGGAAGATATCTTGGCGTCAATCGGGGAGTTTGCAGATAGTTTACCAAAACCAACACAAACCACCTTTTACAAGGGGCTTGAAGAGATCCGTCTTCAAACACCTGGAGATATTGATTCAAGACTTCGACGTTTTCTTTATCTCAAGAAAACTATTGAAGAGAAGATGAAGCGACAGGAGGAAGATGTTCACCTATCAGAGGAAGAGGTCCAGGCTGAAGTAGCTCAAACATCAGCTCAATCAGGAAATGAGGAACAAGACGCCGAAGAAACAGAAGAAGAAAAACCTGAGCCAGTAAAGCGTGGTCCTGGGCGTCCAAGAAAATTTCCTCTACAGACACCTGAAATGAAGGCAAAGGCAAAAGGTCGAGTAGGTCGTCCTCCAAAAGAACGAACTGAAGAACCAAAAGTCAAACGTCGTCCCGGTCGACCTCCAAAAGTTCAAGTTCCTCAGACAGAATCGGAACCAAAAGTCAAACGTCGTCCCGGTCGACCTCCAAAAGTTCAAGTTCCTCAGACAGAATCGGAACCAAAAATCAAACGTCGTCCTGGTCGTCCAAGAAAAACACCAAGTGAAGAGGTTCAAGACTCGCAACCTAATACTCCAGAATCAGATGCAGAATCGCAAGAAACATCAAAACGGCGTCATTCGGATGTTTCCTCGATATCTATGAGTAGCAACAAGAAACCACGAGTTGCAGGTACTTATTCAGGTCCTGATTCCTTTAGCAATTCTAACTTACATTTGTAGCTGGAATTCCATTTGATGATGAGCGCTCGAAGCTCAGAAAAAAATGTTATGGCAATGTCGGGATACCTTTCGACCTGATCGGTTCAGCAAGAGACATGTGTCCATTCCAATATCAAATTGCTCGAATTGTCGAGAGATTTGAATTGGAATTGGATACTATGCTAGATGGACAAATATTTCCGGCTGGAAGTTTAATTTGCAAGGTGATACTCTACAAGTATGTTGGAAGACAAGCAACACGCGCATTATACGAATTGGATCCTTTTTGTAGCCCAAGTCACTTCATCAATGCAAAGGATATCCAGATATTTGGTATCAAATTACTCCATGATATTGAGGACATAACAGAACAGTTTGAGTTTGCCAACTCTTCGCAAGACAATGCATTCAACATTGTCTTACGTTTTCTCCTTAATCTATAATAATACATATAGTCCACCCAATATAAGCATTCCAGTTGTTAGGATTAAATGTCCGGCTTGAATATTATTTGAAGAATAATCATTGCTCTTAATATTGTTTTCAATAAATACCTCTGCCTCCTTTTTGAGATCTGAAATTGTTCCCTTGTTATCAATGATAAAGTCAAAATTGAATTTATCCAAGGAATGCTCAGATTGATCAATACAACTAAGAGTATCAAATCTATTTATTCTAATTGTAATTATTTTGTGATGAGGAAATGATTCCTTGAGCACATGATATTCATTATTATACCGGTAATCAGTAATAATAATTCTATCATAATCATACGATCTAATTTGATCAGCAACGTATTCAACCCATACATTCTTATTAATTGATCTAGCAAGTTTTGCTTCTAAAATTAATAAAGAACGTGGAGTATGGTATCTACGTCCATATCTAAATTTATAGTGATCCAACATGTCTTCCGTTAATAAAGAGTCATTCACCGGAAAATCACTAAGTGGTTCTTCCTTTTTTGATTGGTCATCAAAGATATATCTACTAATGCAATATCTTCTAGATACTTGATCTTTAAGTACATCAGCAAAGGCAATTCTTTTGAATCCATATTTACCAGTTAGAAATGAGGAAAATGTGTCCTTTCCACTACCTTTCCATCCAGAAACCATAATGATGAATTTATTGTATACACGAGTCATACTTGCTATTTATTATAGACAAACTTATTCAAATTGATTTATGTTATGTCACCTTATGGTCAAAGCTGAATAAGATAGTTGTGATATGGCTCATCACTTGCTAGCTCGACTACTTCTGGGTTGATGATATTGATAACTGTAGACGCATCTTCACGACCTTCAAGTTTCTTCATATCAAAGGTTGTTAAATTGTCTCTTCTCAGTATAAGGTCAGCAATTTCCCTGGAGATATGAATATAGTGAATCATAGACGTTCCACTTCTGAAGATTTCGGTTTGAAAGAAAATTCTGCTTTGTAGTAGGGCCTGCTTGGTAAGACAGATACCAGTGAATTTGTATGTGTAAACATACAGACCAAAGTACATGTCCCAAATAGTGTTGTATCGGGTTTCAGTTGGATTAATCGTCTTTGTTCTGCAACGTTGTCGTTCAACCATGCCTCCAATGAGTATCTTCTTGCCTGTTTTCTTGGAATGAGATGCAATGCAATATGTGTTACCATCGGCCTGAAAAATAGGGACCAAGGAAACTGCTAGTATTGAGTCGCCATGGAAAAAAACATCATTGAACTCCTTGATGTTCGTGATTTGATCAGCAAAGTTAGCAGCTTCTTGAATATACATTGTTGCACTGGATTACTGCTTGTTAGGTAATTGCTTGTTATGTGAGCAGTAATTTGAGTAATGAAGTGACTACAAGACCTGTATAGACAATTACTTTTCCAGGAGAATATCCATATAGATCTTCTAAACAATCATCTATGTTATATTTGTCAGTAAGAGCGATAATAGTGTTACCAGAAGTAATAGCTAGTACTGTATCATGTTCGTTTAATGTCATTTTTCTAATCTCATATGAATGAGCAGAATAGTCAACTGGTATTATTAGCTGATTCTTTTCGAAATAAT
>JACCDG010118407.1_pt1 | contig 19886 bp, 13 predicted proteins | sample 7442471 | NCBI WGS metagenome assembly JACCDG01 (sample SAMN15323444, study PRJNA562643) | freshwater metagenome | isolation source: river surface water | place: USA:Blue River Watershed | collected 2017-08-17 | reverse complement strand
GCACAATCTTCATCTTGTTCTTTGAGGAGTATCTTCCTCTCTCGTTATTTACTTTTGTCATTTTGACCACCTTTCCTTGGGTTGTTTACCCCATTTTTGGTGTCCAGGAAAAACTCAGAGCGGTATATTACACATCACGCCCCTCACGAGATCTCTACAAGGGATGGGTTCTCTGGTCGACGTACCAACGCATTTTATGCTTCTAACCTAACAAGCCTTATTGAATACAAGAAGCCTCAACTTTGGATTCATGGACACTGTCATTCTGAGAACGATTACGTGATTGGAGAAACGAACATTGTTTCGAACGCTCGCGGATATGTCGGATACGAAGTATTTAGCTCCTCATTTCCTGGCCTCAAAAAAGAGGTAAGGTAGTGATATCTGTAACTGCACATAATGTACGTTTACAGATACTTCAAAAAAGTAGCTTTTCCATTCCCCGTATATACATATCAGGAACCAATAACGCCTCTGGCTGTGTAGAGGTAAAAAATAATCAAAAAATTATAACAGCAATTAAATGCTTGATTTCTATGTCTAATTTATCTAGAAAAGTATAGGGCACTTGCTTGGGGTGCAAGAGGTCGCTGGTTCAAATCCAGTCGCGCCGACCAAATTTTTTTAACTTGTAGGTTTTTCCATAAAACCTACATCGACATTGAAGAGTCGATTTAATTTTTCAAGTGCCCGGGTGGCGAAATTGGTAGACGCACTAGCTTGAGGTGCTAGCGTTCGAAAGATCATGCTGGTTCAAGTCCAGTCCCGGGCACCATCTCCGAAACTAGCCTGCTTTTAAAAAAGTGAATCCAAACTCAAACTGCGCTCCGCAAGCGGCCGCGATTTTAGACAAAAATGGAATAGATGGTGTTCTTTTATCTGATCCACTCTCAAGGCGCGCAATAACACTTTGTGATGTCCCAACCTTTTTCGCCAACTGAGCTTGGGTTAAGTCTGCTTTTAATCGGGCCGATCTGACAGCATAAGCAATGGCTGTCTTTGAGCTCTCTTCTTCATAGCGTATACGAACGGCCGGGTCTTTCAGTAATTTTTTGAAAAAGCTTTTTCCTGATTTTGTGTTTTTCATAATCCTAAAACCTCTTTCATTCTTTTTTCAGCTAAATCCAGATCATTCAGCGGAGTCTTCTGCGTAGTCTTTTTAAAAACATGAAGCCAAATCATCGTTTGCCCTTCAATAAGCACATAGGCAATTCTATAACCTCCGCCCGGAGCATTAAACTTTATCTCCCAAAGTTTTCCTCTGAGTGGCTTAAATTGAACCCTTGGACAATCTAGACCATACTTTTCAATACCCTCAAAGACATCCGCAAAACGAGCTTGATCACCCTTAGGTAAATCTATGATAAAATCTTCGATGGGCGATGAGCCCCTTTTAGAGAGATAGAGTTCAATTTTCATCATTTTTATTATAGCCAATTGGATATATTTTGCAAGATCTAATATTTTGCCGAACATAGGCCACATCTACCCGGCGGTTTATCGTGAGTCGCTTCAATATTTCTTATGATTCAGAATCAACTATGAACTTAGATCTAAGTCTTGGAATTTTACCTAAGTTTCTTTACTGTCTTTCAATATTTCGTCAAGAAGAGGAATTTCGCCTTGTGAAATTCCTAGAAATTCCGATGTTTTGTCAGCATGGCAATGAATCCAAAATCAGATAAAACTGACACCAGATTATCCAACAAAAATGCTTTTCATAGATCTTCGGATCATGAAGAACTTATTCATCATGATTTTCGTCAACAGGTGGCACGACGACTTAGTTTTTTTCTTCTGATTATTTTTGTGAGTGGGTCTATTTTTCGACATTTTTCAGCTCCTCTTTCCCAAGAACTTATTCTAGCCAACATGATTACTGCCTTTTGTTTAGCATGTAATTTTATTCTGACTTATGTGAATGTTCCTGTGATCATACCATCGGTAGGCATCATGATCTCACTGACATCGATGGCAAGTGTTGGTGGATACATGAATGCGGGCGTGATGGCTCCGGTGAATGCCATACTTATTTCAATTCCGTTGATTGGATACTTCTTTGGAGGCATTCGACTTGGATTTATTGGACTCGTTCTTTCTTTGACTGTTTTATGGTCAGAATACATGCTCTTTCCAGTCAAAGATCTGAATCAAGTGAATCATCCAGAACTGTACACTCGCTACAAATCTGTGGTTTATTCTGCAATTATTCTTTTCAGCGCGATGATTGGCGTTGCCTATGAAAAAGCACGAAGAATTTCTCAAAAATCACTTCAGATTTTGTACAAAAAAAATATGGAACTTGAAAACTTTCGTTCACTGGGACACTTAGCTTCGGGAGTTGCGCATGAAATCAATAATCCACTTGCCGTGATTCAATCGCGCATTCAGCTTCTGAAAAGACAAGGTCCCCCTTCGGATCCAGAAGCTTTTCGAAAACAACTGATAGCCATCGAAGAATCTTTGAATCGCGTGAATTCCATCGTCAATGATATGAGAAGTATGCTGGATAACGCCGATCGAAAATCCATGAGACCTCTTCATGCTCAATCGATTCTTGATGAAGCGCTTCGACTCTGCAAAACTATGTTTGATAATAAAGGCATTCAATTAGACATCGAAGGAGATTTCAACTCAGAAATTTTCGGTCATCCCGAACAACTGAGTCTGATTCTACTTCATCTTCTTCGAAATGCTCATGATGCGATCCAAGATCAAGACTTAAAGTGGATTCGAATCTACAGCATTCAACAGAATGATCTTTGGATTCTTAAAGTCAGTGACAGTGGATCCGGAATTGATCCAAAGAGTGTCTCGCAAATCATGAATCCTTTTTATACCACCAAACAAGCTTCTGGAAATGGAAAGGGCCTTGGCCTTAGCATCAGTCAAGGCATTGCGGAAAGCCATTCCGGTAAACTTTATTTGGATCCAAGCTTTCCTCCCACAACTTTTATTTTAGAAATTCCTCTTTTAAAATCCAAAAAATAAAATCTCAAAAATAAAGCGTCTTCCGTGTTTTCTTTTGAGAAATACCTATGGTCAACTTGGTAACGGAAATAATACTCAAAGTCTAACTCCTGTCACTGTATCTTCCAGCACCGGCGCAACTTCTGTTTCAGCTGGCCGTCAATTCACCTGCGCTGTGATCAATGGTGCAGCTCAATGCTGGGGAAGAAATAATGGTTATTTGAAATGCGCAGGAAGCGATGCTTCGGGACAACTTGGAATTGGTCATGCTGGAGTTTACACATCCACACCTGCAGATGTTTATTTTCCTTAGGGGGAATGGATGAAAAAATGGAATCTTCGTTTGGATCAACTCAAGTTTCGAGTCGTCGTTGTTTTGCTTTCCATCTAATAGAAAAACTTCAAGAAGCTTGCTCGTCAGTCATCCCCGGCCTATTCAAGTCAGAAGGTCTTCCAAAGTTAAAAGATGATCAAAATATTTTGAGTCTCGAAGATCTTTTGTAAATCCATTCATAGCAATCAATGTCTTTTCAAGAGTGATATTCTTAGAAAGTTTCAACTTTTGAATTTTAGCTTCCATTTCCTTAGCAACGCTAGATCCAACTGGTTTTTCATGATATTTGAATTCCAAAAAATGCAAAATTCCATCATTCAGTTCGATGACAAGATCCATCTGAATACCACTATGATCAAGTGTTTTTTGTTGAAAGTAAGAACCAAAGTTCTTCACTTCACTCAACTGAATATCCAATCTTTTTAAAATCATCAAAAAAGAATCTTCACACAATCGTTCAAATTGCAAACCAAAGAAAGCATTCCATTTTGCTTGAGAAATCGACCCCACAAGATTTGAACCTTCATTCTTTTGAATGATATTTTTTCTGGGTTTGATAAAATGAAAATAAAAAGTCAAAAAAGGATCAACTAATTTATATTTTTTTGTTTTAGAACCTGTCGTTCTTCCAAATGAAAAAGTTTGGTATTCTTTAATGAAGGAAGCTCTTTCTAGATTATTCAAATAGAATTTCAAACCACCACCTTTTTCTAATTTCGTCTTTTTCGCAAGATCACTAAGATTGCAGGCTCCTTGGCTTAACTCTTTAACAATAGATTCATAGTAACGAGACGATCGAAACTGTTCTTTAAAGATGGTTTCAAATTCTTCAACAAAAAAACCATGGCGCATGAAACAAAGTCGATTGATATTTTTTTCAATACTTTGCTGAGGATCAATTTGCTCTAAGTATTTAGGAACACCACCTAAGCACATATACATGAGCGCTTTTTCCTGTAGTCCTTTTTTGGGAATAAATAATGCACTCTCTTGAGGTGTTAATGGAGGCAAACACATTTCTAAAGTTTTTCGATTATGAAGAGCTTTTGAATGTACAACATGTTTCACCATAAAATTAGCAACAGACCCACAAAGGAACATAACAAGTTTTGGATTTTTTATGGACCATCGATCCCAGAAGAGCTTCAATTCTGAAATTAAACTGGATTTTTCTGCTGCCAGCCAGGGTAATTCATCAATAAAGATAATCCAACGCCCATCGATGACAATATCTTCAAGACCTTGAAACGCTTCACGCCAGTTTTTTGCTGCAAGTTTGATTTTTTTTGTTTGCTTAGAAAGATCATTCAGAAATTGATCCAACTGGACAGAGGTTGATTCTCCTTCCAAACCTTCAAAGTATAAAATATTTTTTTCATTTTTTATTGCTTCTTTGATCAAACGCGATTTACCAATACGACGTCGGCCGTAAAGAATCATCATTTGAGCTTTCGAAGTATCTTGCAGAGCCTTTTCAATTTGTTGGAGTTCGCTGTGTCTTCCTATAAACATAGGACTCTGACTTTACAGTTGGGCAAACAGGAAGTCAAGTACGATCTTTACCCAACAGTTGGGCAAACAGAGACTCTGATGTGTTGTTTGCCCAACTGTATATGATCCTAGGACCAAATTATCCAAGGATTTATCGAGCATCCTTGGATTTCCAAATATAGATTTTTTCAAAGGATGCAGAACCAATATCTGAAGATCCTACGGCAAAGTTCACTTCATCTTCATTTTTAAACCAATAAGTTTGAACATGACTACCTACAGGATTCAATTTTTTAGCACCCTGTCCATTGAGCGACACAAGGTAAAGATCAAACTGCACACCGGTCGGCAAAAATCCAAGCATCGCATCGATCCGTTCTGACACTGTTAAATCCAAAGTCGGCGCAACTTTCACCAATGACCAAGAAGATGTACCTATTTGTCTAAAATCAATGACTACCTGACCTTTTAAAAACACGCCTGGAACATTGTTCGCAGATCCGAAAGAATTCACAAATAATAAATTGAATCCATTTTTTTCAATCTGATATTGCCAAACAAAAAAACCACTGCGGTCCTTCAATCCAACAGGTAAACTCAAAAAATTTTCAAACGTACTTCGATAAAGAACCTTGGGACCATCAAGAGGATCGAAAGAAACAAGTTCCGTTTCTCTTAATAACTTATTTGTCTGAATGACCAAGGAATCACCGTTCTGATCACTGATCCAAACGGGACCAGCAGTTCCTTGCAATTTTACTACGGAACTATTTTGACATAATATTGGTTGATTCATGATATTGAAACCGTATCCCACAAAAGGAAAACCGGTCATATTCATAGCACACAGACCATCCCCCATCAAAGTCCACTTATTTTGAGCAAAATTCCAAGCCCATGTTTGAAGTTGGCCTTGAATATTAAAAATCCAAAACAAATGATTACTCATCCAAGATTGAAATTCAGATAAGGACGATGCACCATCAAACCGACTACGACGTCGATCCATGGCAAATAATTCAGAAATCATCTCTCCGTGATGATTTTGATAGATATCGATAATCTGAGCTCCGGAAACCACAGGCAAATGAATTTCATTCAATTCTTTCCCTAAATAATCATTTGTAAAAATTTTCCCAGAGATTTGAAATAAAACACGATCCAAACCTAATGGTAAATAGATTGTAGGTTCTAAATCTACATCCAGATTTGGATGCAACTGAACTATCTGACCTGTTTCAATATTGACTGATTTTAAATAGCGTGACTCTTGATCAGATTTCGAAAGTAAGACTTGCTGACAATCTTTATAGACAATAAATTTTTCATCAGAACTAAGAAAATACAATTCATCCACAGATCTTATTGCACAATGAAGTTCTTGACTCAATGAACGTACTTCTTTCTTTTGAAAGTCATAAAGAAAGAGTCGTTTATCCGTGCTCTTTATTGTATCAGCAAGTAAAATAACTTTTTGCCCCTGATCAATCACTTGAAAACTAAATACAGATTTTATCATCGTGCTTTGCAGTATATCATCAGAAGTCCCAAAAATTTGATTTCTATACAAAAGGCGCTGATTCTGGTTTACATCCTTGGATAAATACAAAAAATCATTTCCTTGAAGTTTATAAAATTGAAAAATGTTACCTGAATCAACAAGGACAGATGGCCAAATCATTCCATCAAAAACTCCACCAAGATGACAAGTCACTGTAGACTCTTCCTCGCCGTTTGAACTTAAGAAACGGACAGTACCAGGGAAGGAATGAGTCCCTGAATCAGATTCAGAAAGCTGAATCTGTAGATTAAATGAATGAGCTTGGTACTTGATATAATCCTTGGTTACATTTCGCTCTGTTGTCGTAAAATCAGAATTATAAATAACAGAATTTGAATCTTGTCTCCAAATTCGAGTCCATGTGGCATCCGCGACATAATTTTGTTTAACAATAAATTCAAGACGATGACCACTTTCAGCATTCGAACGACACCAAGATTCAATATGTTCATTCGAATGACGAAGAACATCCGAAGGATTATAAAACAATCCATCCTGATACAAGACGACTTGCGATTGTAATTTTGAAGTAGAAAGATCCTGTCCTTGGAAATTCATGGGATGCTGACGGCACCCATTTCTAATCATGATAGTTGAAGATTGATTCTGATCATTAAGTTGAAAATACTGCTGAACATCTTTGAACTGTTCTGATAAATTTTGATCTTCCGAACAATTCGTAGTTGGTAAAGTTCGAACGAAAAGTTTACCTTCGAATCCTGAACCATCACCACCTCCACTTGAAGTCACAACCTTATTGACAACAGAAGAAAACTCTTCCGAAAGACGTACTCCCTGTTGGGAGCAATTTTGAAAAGCAAAAACGACAAACAAAGGAAGAATCCAAAAAATCCTTAAGCGATGACTTTTCAATTCAAAAATAAGTGACTTCATACTTATCTTTTCGGCTAAATATTCGCACTTCTTGATTCATTTCACAGTTTTCCATGCAATGATTCATATCAGGACACATTGAATTTAAACCTACCTGCAGACAGGATGTATCTGCCATCTCTTCTTGAACCAACAGAAGAAATACGTCCCTGATTGCGCCAATTCAAAATTATCTTAAACAGAGAAGACCTTGGAATTCCTGTCAATTGTTGAAGTTGTTTACATGTAAAACTTTTACCTTTTGGAATCGAATTCAAGAGAATCTTCTCATATTGAGATTGATCCGATTGTTCTATTTGCCACCAACCTTGCTGAGATGAAATCAACCATACCTTATTCCCTTTCACTTCAATTTTTAGATATGGACAGGCATTATTTAAAAACTTACGTGCTCTTTGAATGAGTCGATCCATTTTTTTCAATGAATTGATTGGGTGATAATACTCATTTGTATAGACTTCGGCAAAAATTTCACCAAATGAAAACTTCTTATACCGATCTTTCCCCAACATTCGAAGCAATCGTAAAATCATCGTTGGTGCGTTCAATTGATATGTATGAATATTATCTGCAAATACTTTTGATATTTGCGTAAAATCCTTCGCATGAAATGGATTCGAAAAACTGGCTTCATTCAAAATTTTTTGACGATAAGCCTTCGAAGGTGATCCGTGATAAACTCTACTTAAAAGTTGAAGATCTTGAGTAAAAAGACTTTGATAAAAATCCAAATCTCTTAAACTTTCCCAATGTCCCCATCTTTCGGATAATCTCTTCAGTTCTATATATCTTTGAACGTGATTTGAAGAAATACCATCCCTCTTGCCTAGCAAAATCCATCTCCATTTTTCTAATAATAAATCAGAAATTGAGTCAATAGGGTCCTTTTGTAATCTTATCTTTTCAATTTTCAGATTCGCATTTTCAAAATCCCCAGAATGAATATAAATTTGAATTTGTAGTCTTACGACTTGATGACGCAAAAACTGATATTGATTTTCTAAAGCAACATTTTCAATCTGATGACAAAGTATCTTTGCTTTTACATATTGACCTAAAACAACGTAGCAAGAGGCAAGATTCATCATACCAACCCAGTAGGCATAACTTCCTTCAACTTGAAAGCGAATATATCTTCGTAAATAATAAGCAGCAGAACGATAATTCCATTCTTGCATATAGATAAAACTCATTTGCAAAAACGCCTCTGGTAGTTTCTGACGAATCCAAGGTTTTAAAAGATTCATCGCTTCAGGCCTTGCACCAATCAAAACTAAACATGCAGCATAGGAACAATGTTCTTGTCCTACGACAGAGGACAATGAATTTTCAGGGTAGACGTAGGGACGAAGGACTTTAATGGCTCGATCTGGCCAACCAACACGACGGCATAAGTTTGCATATTCTACTTGTTCATTTCTCAAAAGCTTAGATGATGAAACCTCTAGCAAAATCTGCCTAGCGAATGAAATTTTTCCATTCTTAATTGCAAGATCAATTTTCGATGATGATTCAAGCCAACTCTGAGAAATCATAGACTCTCTTCGGTCGATAATCAAAAGAACTTAAAATCTCAAGTCGAGACAAATATCCGAAACTATTGAAATCAATATCTTCTTTTAAAGATCAGTCTAAAAAGTGTCTGTGGGATCAACATTCACTTTCCTATATTCTTAAAGACATCAGGAGGTCCTATGTACAAGCAGAATAAAGATATCAAAAAGAGAATTTTGTTTATTGCAGAATCCGTAACTCTGGCACATGTCTTAAGGACCTTCCAACTTGCAAAGAATTTATCCTGTGAAAATTACGAAGTATTTTTTGCCACAAGTTCAAAACCTGAATTCATACAGGATCATCTCTTGCAATTCCATTGGATCCAACTGAAATCAAATATTGACAGTACTTACTTTGCAAAATGTTTAGACATGGGAAGACTTCCTTTCACTGAAACATTATTGAAATCTCAAATCCAAGAAGATATTCAACTGATACAATCATTAAGACCCGACGTTGTTGTTGGTGATTTTCGTTTATCATTAAGTATTAGCGCTCGACGATGTAAAACACCCTATTTCAATATTTCAAACATCACATGGAGTCCTTTTGCCCTTCAAGAAGAAGTCATACCTGATATTCAATGGAAAAGACGTCTTGGCCCCCTACTATCAAAAAAAATCTTTCAATTTTTAAAATTTCAAACTTATAAAAAATATGTAAAACCCTTTCTTCTGCTTGCCAATGAGTTTGGGGTTCAAAATAAATGGAACCATCTTCTTGATATTTACGCAGATGGCGACCGTTTACTGATTGCAGATCTTCCAGATCTAGTTACTTTAAAAGAAGTTCCCCAAAATTATGTTTTCTGTGGACCTATCAACTACAGTATTCCAATAAAAAATAATTTAGAAACAACTTATCAGAAAAAAAATCTTCCACTGATTTGCATCAACTTAGGATCCTCGGGTCCACACCATGTGTTAGAAAAACTCATTCAATACCTTTCAGAATTTCCTTGCCAAGTGATTTTATCCACAGCAGGAAAAAAATGGACATCATTCATTCCATCAAATTGTCAAATCGTACCTTTTATTGACTTAGAACAAGCGGCTAAGAATTCAGACATTGTCATCTGCAGTGGGGGAAGTGCTTCCGCTTATCCCTGCCTATCACAAGGGACTCCATTATTAACTATTCCCAGCAATCTGGATCAATGTCTATCCAGCCAAGCTTTTGTCAACAAAGGTGTCGCCATTGAAATTCGGCCAGAGCAATTAAAAAAGAAAGAACTTTTTTTATCGAACATAAACTCTTTAATTATGAACTCTTCTTACAAAGAAAAGGCTGTTCAAATGAAAAATCAAATGAAAAATTTCAATGTCCATCAAATCTTCGAAAAAGCACTTCAAGATATTTTCAATCTTAAAAAATCAAATCCGAACAACCAGGAAAAGAAAATATTAATCACTGGAGCTCATGGTTTTATCGGAAAAAATCTATTAAAAACTTTGCCAAATGCTAAAATTTTAAATCGCAATATTCATAACATAGATCAAATTTCTTCACTAAAGAATTTAATTGAAGATGTCGACATGATTATTCACTTAGCCGGAGTCAATTCAGGAACATCCTATCAACCTAGTCCACAAGAACTTATTGAAGGAAATGTTCATATGACAGAACAACTTCTGCAAGCGATCAAGTTGTATAACAAAAAAAGACCACGTTTTCTGATGATTTCATCCATCCACGTCTACAATAAAGAGCAGCAAATCTTTGAAGAGAATTCTGCAACAAAAACATCTTCGATCTATGCAGAGACAAAACTAATGCAAGAAAAGCTTCTTGAAAAAGCATCACAGGATGGAATCATAGAATCTATTATTTTCCGCGCTGGCCATATTTACGGACCAGGAAGCAAACCATTTTATAACTCAGCCGTTGCTACAATTTGTCATCAAGCACTTCATGGAAATACAGTTGATTTATATGGAATGGGAGAAGTTAAATTTGACTTAACTTATATTAACGATCTTGTGAAGTATATTCATCGCGCTATCACTGTAGAAAATATAGATCAGCACTTAATATTGAATCTAGCAAGTGGCCAATCCACGAAAATTAGCACCCTTGTACAAACAATCGAAAGCATTTTAAATCAACCGATTTCAAAAAATTTCAAGGACACTCCCTACAAAAATCACAGCATTTGTGTAAACAGACTTCATGCTACATTAGGTGAAATTCCAAGGACTTGCTTATTTGACGGATTAAGAATGCAATTAGTTTCAATGTCTGAACAGGAACTATTTACTCAGCCAAACATCCATGATTCAGAAACTCTGACGAAGGCCTCGTAAGGAAACACCAGGTCATATCGCGGGAGCGATCGACATTCTTGTTGTCATGCTTTCAAGTTTCTTTATTCGTCACCTTGTTCGTTCAGGAATTCATGTTTGGAGTCTTTCACTTTATAACGTCGTGACATCATGATGAAAATATTTTCTGTTGAAAGACCGACGGCCTCGCCATTGTAAAGCTTTGAAAGACCATCGGTGCTTAATGGTAGATCGTGTTTTTCTAAAGATGAGGCTCCGCTGCCTAATCCTAGGCCCAGATTGTCCTCCATGGTGGAGTTTTTTTGATTGGATTTTGAGCTGGCAAATCCTGAAGAAGAATCATCTAGGCCTCCACCTTCCATAAGTTTTTTCATTTCATCGTTGATGGATTTATTGGCGTCTGCCAAAACTTTTTTACCAGCTTCGCCAAACATTTTTTCCCAGTCTTTATCTGTTTTTAATTTTGATCCATCAAAGGACTGACCATTGGGCATTGTGACCTTGTTTTTTCCAAAATCAATTCCAATGCCTGCCTTCTTCAGCGCTGCCAGATTTTTTTTGATCTCGGCCTTTTTCCCATTCAATTTGCTATCCTTAAAATCAATCCCATCTAAAAATTTCCCTTCAGCATCAGGCTTGATATCCGGAGAATTCACCGTACAAAGTTTCGGATCAGAACAACCAAAAGAGTTGGCAAGATTACCGTACTCGCCTTTTTTCTTTGCGTTTTCTCCAAGTTGCGCGAGGGATTGGACTGCGCCCATGATAGAGGAGGCACAGCCGAGAATTGTTTGCGCTGATGCTCCTGTGCAAGATTGGGGAGCTGTTGGCTCAAATGGTATTCCCGCATTTTTAGCAGCAATACTAGCTGTAATGTCTGCAGCTGTTGCTTCTTTGCAAGCCTCTGAAGCTGCAGCTGCTCTTGCTGCAGCAGCCCCTCCTGGAGTTCCCTCGAAAGGACAAATATACACTGCTGAAGTTACCATAATCCCAGCACCCAAGAGGTTCGCCACCATCCCAATGTTATTCCCCTTCTCGGCTTTTTTCGAATTGTCGTAGACGTTGGGGCTGCTGGTATTGCCTTTGCTGTTCCAGCTGGATTGGGAGCCTCCGGTTTGAGTGGTTGGGGTGGACCCTGCAGCAGAGGGTGAAATCCAAAGAATTTGGCTCACCAAAAGTATCGAATGAATCACAGACATAAAATAAGATTTCATACTTGATTCCTATCGGCCAAAGGTCTTGAGTTCTAAAGGGCTCCCCATGAAAAAGACTTGCATAAAAACCTAGAAACTTTTAACATAAAAACCTAGTAATATTTAACATTTTTCCCTAGTTTGTATCTTTTTGATATCTATGCTTTTTTTAAAAAAAGAGGCCCTATGAACAGCCGTCCATCCAACTCATCAACCCCCTCTCAAAAACTAGTTCAAGATCTAAAAAAAGCGAAAACAAAAGCCCGTGGTCAAGTTGTCAGATCCCATGATCTTGAAAGATCCGTGCGTGAAAGACTGAGCTCGGCTGGCTACCTTTCCAAAGTGATGAATGGTTGGTATCTTTTAACTAACCCCATAGGTATGGGAACCACAACGCTTTGGTGGGGCAATTATTGGGATTTTGTCAGAGAATACCTTCAAGAACGTTTTGGACAAGATTATTGCCTCAACGCAGAGTCCTCTTTGGACCTGTATGCAGGAAGCAATCTTATTGAAAAACAACTGACAGTGATTTCGAAAAAAACTTCCAATGAAAATATTCAATTGCCCCATGATACATCTCTTTTATTGTATCAAAATGAAACAAACTTTCCTGATCGAATGATTCAAAAAAATGGATTGAATCTTCTCCCTCTTGCTGAAGCCATCTGCCGGGTATCACCTTCCTACTTTTCCAATAAATCTATGAATATGGAAATTTGCTTACGGTCGATAGGATCTGCTTCCGACTTATCCAGAGCCCTTTTGACATATCAAGGTTCGTCTGTGGCCAATCGATTGATTGGAGCTCTTTATGCTATTAAAAATGAGGCCTTTGCCAAGCAAATCGAAAAAGATCTTTTGGCTGCTGGATTTCTTTTGCAACCAACGAATCCCTTTGAAAATCAAAAATTATTTTTTCAATCCCATGAAAGAATAGCGTCCGCACATGCTGGTAGAATCACGGCCCTATGGATGAAAATGAGAGATGATATTTTATCTATTTTTCCCAAAGAGCCAGGTCTTAAAAATTTTCCTGATTCTCAGCAAACTCTTCGCATCATTGAACAAATGTACAAAGAAGACTCTTACAATTCTTTATCCATCGAAGGATATCATGTCACTCATGATATGATTGAAAAAATTCAAAAAGAACAACCGCTGAATTTAGATTCCAACATCCACGCATCTTTCAACAAGGATGCTCTTGCAGCCCAAGGATACTATGCTTCTTTTCAAGAGGTTTTAAAAAGTGTAAAAAAAGTCCTTGATGGACAACCTGCAGGAAAAGTTTTTTATGATGATTTACAAAACTGGTATCGGGAATTATTCAAACCCTTTGTCCAAACAGGCATCTTAAATGCAGCTCAACTTGCAGGATATAGAAATCATGCTGTTTATATCTCTGAATCAAGGCATATACCTCCATCCTGGGATTCTATTTTAGATTGCATGGAAGCATTAGAAAAACTTTTACAACAGGAAAAATCAGCGGCGGTCAGAGCCATCTTGGGGCATTTTGTTTTTGTCTATATTCATCCCTACATGGATGGGAATGGTCGTATTGCTCGCTTTCTATTGAACCTTATGCTTATTTCTGGTGGATACAACTGGACTGTCATTCACGTTTCCGAAAGAAATAGATACATGGATGCCCTTGAAAGGGCTTCTGTCCATGGAGACATCAAACCTTTTGCAGAGTTTGTCTTATCTGAAATCAACAAATAAACCTCTGATTGTCTAACAGACTGACTTCCTGCAACTCAACAACTGTCAAACAAAATTTGTCAGTCCCTCATGAGTACGTTGAGAACAAATGAACGTTCTTTTAAAATCAATATGATGTGAGATTGTGTTTCAATATGATACATCGATGAATTTCAATCAGGCATAAGGCTTGCAGCTAAGATAAATATATCGTTTTTTAATGGAGGCTTCCTATGAAATTTTCTAGATATCCTGACTGCAATTTCCTAGTGCGACTCTTCCTGCACATGAAACAAAAATTATATTTTTTTTATTGCAATCCTGACTTTATTTGGATTTTTCTCCCATCCAAGCTTTGCCTATCAACGCACAGAAGAAATCGAAAATATAAAATCCTTCACTCTTGTTTTAAATGTTCTCAATGACTACGAACTTCGAACTGGAAAACGATTTCAAATCCCAACTCTTCTTAGGGACATGAAAACAGCAGTGAATCGAATTTTAATCGGAAGAGATATGTCTGATATTGATGAAATTTATGAAACAATGAAAAGCAATAACTTTCAAATCAGACCCTATTTTGATCGCCTGGTGGATGGAAAAGAGTATAGTCTTCAGTATAAAGAAGAGTATGCGGATTCTTCGCTTGTACAAAGGGTAGAATTAGAAAAGAATTTAGAAAATAATACTAACAGGGACATCGTCGACGGATTCTTTATCAATGCTCCCGAAATCGATTCCAAATATGGGGGCACTTTATCTCAAAGATCCTTCCTTCTTCTTCTTGTCTCGGAAGGACATGCCAAGCAAGATCCTAGCTTAAAAAAGGGGCAACTGATTTTAGTTGAAACTCAACTAGTCCAAATGCCAGATAGAAGCAAACTCGAACTGTATTTAACCAAGTATGGATCCATGGCCACGAATGATCAAATCACAGAAGTTGTTCCCGTTTCTGAAAAATTCAAATTTCAACCGACCAGCGTGAATCTTCCTTATTCTATCTCCGCAGGATTTGCCGCAAAAGCCTTGAATGAAGATCGATTAAAACATCAAAGTTCATTTGAAACAGTTTCTGGAAAGAAATTTCTTGTTTACAACCCAGATAAAAATCCAACTCTTATTGATGAAATCACCAAACAAGATAAAGATGGAAAAACTCAATATGAATACACCTATCCAAGGTATATCGTTTTTACAACGACTGTAACAACAAATATTAAGGAAACTATTGCCGGTGAATTTTATACAACGAATCTCAATAAAAGCCCCCTTCATTTGATTACCCAAGGCCTTTTAGGATCTGTGATGGATTATGAAAATCGAGTTCCCTTTTTTGACGTAACAACTTCTGAAATGAAAAAACAAAGGCTTTATTTTCCTCATAAAAATCGTGATGATGGCCTTATAGATTTCGTCCTATTCCAATTCAAATCCAACACTAAACTTATTTACTACGAGTCACAAATTCAGTCTCAAATTCAAAATCCAACATCATGGATTTTCGATGCCAATACGGAAAAAACTTTTTTTAACTTAACACCCGATGAAAAATACAAATACATGGCCTATCCATTTTATTATTTTATAGAAAATACTTTCACAGAGAAGTACTACAAGGAATGCGATAAAATAGATATTGCAAATTACAATTATCGTTGGTGTTATTCAAAAAAATCTGAACTTTTAGGTGATTTTCGTATAAGAAATTCAGAAATAGTAATTTTCACAAACATTGTATTTAAAGTCAGAGCAGAAAAAAGAAAAAATCGTTATACCTCTTCGCCATATATAGTAACATTCGCATGTAGACATTGCTCTTTCAATTTAGCCGCAGCTGGAAAAATTTCCAACAATGAAGAAGTTCGCAGCTTACTGCAAAGTGACTATCAAAAGAATCCGAATAGTTATTCGGATTCAGGTCGAGTTCTGGCGACTCTACTTGTTCCATCGGGAAGGAATCAGGAAAAACAAAATACGGCATCCATCCCATCACCTCGGCAGGAAACAAAACCTGTTCTTGCTGAAAATCCTGCGACGAAACCAAGTCCAGCAATTTCACAGCCGACAACAAGTCCATCACAGACAGTTAAAAATCATCAACAAGCTCAAATAGATCAACTGTTGCCCCCAACTTCAAAAGCATCGTCAGTAGCACCGTCAGTGATATCCAAAAATGGACCCACTTACACTTGTGGATTTTTAAAAGCTTCTGCGACGACTGAATCCAACGAAGATTCCGAACACCAAATTTATGTTCAAATGGGATATTTGGATGATCCTGAAAATGAAATGGTTGAAAGCGTTCATGAAATCATTATGAATGAATTGGATCGCAATTTATTAGGACCTGGATGCGGAATGAAAAAAGAATTTTTACGTTGGAAAAATGCCGCCAATGAAATGATCGACATCCCTGTTTATATGTTCAAAAAGAAAGTGCAAAACCGACTTCTTGACGTGAAAATCACGATTGTTCCACCTGCCACGGAAAAGGAAATTCAGACGGCTGCTGGCAAAGCTCTTCCAAAAAGACTTCAGTTGTTTATGTCACAGAATTCAACCTTCATTTACTTTGGGCATGCTCGCTATGGAAATGGAATGGATATCCTTCCATATGATCAATACAAAGCAAAGTTTGCAGAAAATATTTTTGCAGGATCTCTAGCCAATAAAATGAAAGATAGCTTTGTCAGCAAATTTGAAGTCATTGGCTGTAGTGCAAGAGAACACTTTGTAAAGAAAAATGGCTTTGCTGCTTATAAGAAAAATGACATCGAAGTTCAAACAGCCGATGGTGGCGCCATTTCTTTTGAAAAGGGTGTTGAACAATTCTTTACTAGATCCATGAACTTTAACTGATCAAAAATAGGGGAGAAAAATATTTAATCTTTACCCAACAGTTGGGCAAACAACACATCAAAGTCTCTGTTTGCCCAACTGTATGACCTTTCCTATCGGCCAAAGGTCTTGAGTTCTGAAGGGCTCCCCATGAAAAAGACTTGCATCTCTTTTATTGTATCAAAATGAAACAAACTTTCTAGATCGAATGATTCAAAAAAATGGATTGAATCTTCTTAATCATCTTCGACGACGTTCACGTTGCTTGAGGTAAGTTTCCAACGATTTTTGACTTGATAACCACAGCCTTCCCTCTTTGTGGGCATCCAGTTTTCCAGATCGCGCCAATAAATTAAGATATTTTTCTGAAAATCCACTTTTCTTGGTAAGGGCGGATAATGGCACAAGCTTTTCATTGACTGAGACTGAAGACTGAAGAATTTTCAAATAGATATTGATAGATCTTTCAACAGACTGAGCTACCAACTTGACTATCTCAGAGGCTTGGCCATGATCTGCTTTCTCTAAGGACCGATAATACTTTTTCCTATCATTTTTTAAAATCATGACCAACGGATATCCATTTTGCATGAGAATCAGATTCATAAACAACCTTGCCGTGCGACCGTTCCCATCTGAAAATGGATGTATATGAACAAATTGATGATGAGAAATCGCTGCTAACTCTACAGGATGCAATACTTTTTGATTTCTCTTTACCCAACTCACCAATTCTTCCATAAGTCTAGGCACTTCATATGCTTCAGGGGTGCGATGGCTTGACCCCGTGATCATAACAGTGCCTTTTCGATACTGACCAGGCTCACGATCTTCAATGTCTTTAATGACAAGTTGGTGAAGAGAACGAATGAGTTTTTCACTGATTGTTTGTCGCTTCTCATGTTCAATCAGATCGTAGAGATAATAAACAGCTTCATGATGGTTTTTTGCTTCCAGATGATCTTTCAATGACTTTCCCTTGACCGTGAGTCCCTCATTGATGACTAAAAAAGTTTCTTTTAAAGTGAGATGATTACCTTCTATAGCATTGGAGTTATAAGTCATTTCAATAGAAAATTGTTCCCTTAGTTTTTTTACTAAATGCCCAGGCAAAGGCCTTTTTGATTGGATTAACTGAAGTTTTTCATCGATACGCTTGAGCAGTTGCTTCGGAATCATGGTAAAATCCTTAATATGGTATGTATATTTTTTAATGGTAAACCATATTAAGCATCAATGTCTATTTTCATGAAGTCCACCACGCTCTGAATCAATCGTCTTTGATCATTTGGCGTCACCTCTTGATTTCTTTTCGATGGCTTTTAACTTGATGCAATTCGGAGGCAATTCGTTCGCTGCACGCGCAAGGGGATCAAACTTTGCCTCAAAGTGACATTTTATGGCTGTTTTGGGTGGTTTATCGTGACGAATTGAAATATAGAAGCTTTCGGCTTGGCCTGAAAATTGAATATTTGAATGGAGATAGCAAATTTATTTTTTGATTATTCAAGAAACCTTTAAGGAGAATTTTATGTTGAACAAACGTATTGCACAAATTTCATTATCGCTGGTCACGCTTTTTAATGTGGCTCTACCTAACAAATCTTGGGCAGAAAGTCTTCCCGTCAAGGGATCTGCTGCCAATGCAAGCATTGAAGATTTGAAAACTCCGGAAATTGACTTTGATAAATTGAATGTTGAATTTGCTGGGAAATTAAAGGAACTTCAAACTCAAGCGGTGAAATTGAATGATCAAAAAATTGTGGCTCCGGATTATAAAAGAGCTCAGGCTGTTTTTCGCGAACAACTGGCTGAGGGTGTGCAATATTATTTGAATGATTTGGCCATTATCAAAAAAGACACTGAAAAAGTTTTGAAAAAATCTTTTTCTCGGATCAAAGCCATCAAGGCAGCTTCTGATGCTGCAAAAACTGGTGAAACGATTGATGATAATGCTCTACGCATGACCTTAGATGCGGAAAAACGTAGTCTTTTGGAAACAATGAAAACACTTCAAGGTCAAAACAACGCTCGCTATTCCAACGCCTTGTTGAACCTTCGTGATTTTAAAGCAGGCGGTCTTGGCGTCAGTCCTTATCTTACAAAGAGATTAATTAAAGATGACTTTGTTTATAGAAGCTATGACGAATTGGCTGTTGTTAGAACTGTGCTTGATAAAAAAGAATTTCGCTTAGATTGTAATTTTACTGTTTTTTCAGAACAATCAAAAGAAAAACAAAATATCACTTACCTCTATTTTTTAATATTGAATGAAAATGGTACAACAGATGCCTACGGAACATCCTCACTTGCCCCCATTCGTCTATCTAAAAAAGTCAAAGCTGGTGAATGGATGTCGGATGAAGATCTAAATAGATATACGAGTCGAGAAAGAATTCCAAACTGGAAATTTGCCAAAGGAGATTGCAGTAACTCTGAAAACCGTATTTCCGATACTATTCCAGGGCAAGGACGTGTTCTACGTTTTAACCTGAATCCCATTGGTTTCTGCGATAGTCAACTTTGTGTGAATATGTTGATGAAGGATATTATTGATTGGCAAAATTATGTAGATACTCTTCCACAAGAAATCAATATGGAATCTGTTCTTCAAAATGTGCAAGGACAATCGAAAGTGGATGGAACTGTGGTCATTACAAACACAAAAAACAAAACAAAAACTCCTTTTATCTTTCAATCCTTACTTGATTTTGCAAAACATACTTTCTCAAAACCCGTATTGACTCCAAACACAGCGACAAGTTTGCCTGAAGCTGGAGGAAAAATCTTAGAAAAATCTGCCAATATGTTTGGTGGAGTTGTTGCAGGAATTGCCGCTGCACCAGTGGCTATATTCGAAGGAACGATCGGAGCTCTAGCTGTTGCAATCAGCGATGCTTTAGATATTGAAGTTGCAGAATTATCTTTAGATATTTCAAACAACTATCCTTATACGAACGGAGCTTACCTGATTGATCTTTCAAGAATGTACGGAAATCACTATATGAAACAACAAAAACTACCAACCATCCTTGTCGACAATTCAACTCAAGATCAAG
>JACCDG011424180.1_pt1 | contig 19891 bp, 18 predicted proteins | sample 7442471 | NCBI WGS metagenome assembly JACCDG01 (sample SAMN15323444, study PRJNA562643) | freshwater metagenome | isolation source: river surface water | place: USA:Blue River Watershed | collected 2017-08-17 | reverse complement strand
TTACTAAACTCCCCACCGTTTAATGTACAGTCAGGTGATACGTTAGCTACACCGCTCCAAGAGATAACGGCTGTCTGATTGTAGTTAACTGTAGAAGGAGTAGAGATGAGAGGGCCGACGGTGACGGATGTTGTCGGTGCACATATTGTGCCATTCCAGAGAGTCCCTCCAGCACATGACGTCGTAACCACAGCTCTATCAAGTTCGTTAGTTGAAGCGCTTTTTAGAAGATATGTTGTAGATGGGAATGATGCGTATACAGTGAGGGGAGTTGCTTGATTAGCGGATGTAGAAAGCACGATACTCGTGTTACCGTCAACGAGGGAAGGACTTGCCACATTGCTCGTTGACCAGGTTGCTCCAACGGTACAAGTGCTCGCTCCATTTGCTATGACACAAGAAGAGGGTGACACTGTCAGGTCTCCTGACACATTAAGACAGGTGACACTTTGACTCCCGATGCTTGGATTGTTTCCAGAAGGTGTGTTAATTGCTGTAGCTTCGACTGTTACAGGTATCCCATTTTGATACTGCGATGGCATTGAAAAAGAAAATCCATGTACTCGATTGCCTCCACACTGAGCACCGACAGTTGCGTCGCGTGTGATATTAGCAAGAGGTGAGCCAATAGTTGTTGCGCCAACTTTTAGGTCAACAGTGATAGGTGTAGCATAGTTATCTGGGTCACACGCCCAGCCAGTTACCGTACAACTACCCCCTTCAAAGTTACCGACAGGGTCGTTATTGACTGGTTGACAAACACTTCCGTTCCAAGAGGATCCAGCTACACACGAGGCGCTTGTTGTTACCGTACCATGCACGTAGCTTCCATTTTTTAAGCTGAAAACTATCGAGTCTCCATAAGGAATCGCTCGTGACAAGTTACTACCACTAGCAGAACTTGAAATTGTAGCATCTGTTGAGTCAGTCAAACGAGGGGATGACATATTAGTCGAAGACCATGAGAGTGTTATTGCGCAGGCGCTTTGTGAGACAGGAATATAGCAGGTACTAATAGGGGATGAAATACTCCCGTAAGCAACTGGTACAGTAACTTGACTTGTCGCCGGCCCGCCTATCCCCTGACAGGTGAGGGTGTATGTTGTATCGCTGGTTAGATTGCTTGTTGTGATGTTCCCACTGTTTGCTGCACCAACATTAGTTCCTGAGAATTCACCACCACTTAGACTACACGCTGTCGCATTTTCTATGCCCCAGTTTAACTGTGCACTTTCTCCACGGTCTACATCAGGTGAGTTACTTGGTGTGTAAGAAAAAGAATTAATTTTCACAATCGGCTGACACCACCCAGCTACCCACCTGTGGTTTGCGTCACACACTGTTAGTGTTACCTCGCTCGAAGAAGTCCACCTCGTGCTGTTATTATCTAGTACAGCAAAGCGTAGCGTATATACTCCAGGAGTGTTTGGAGTAAAGGTAATTGACCTACTGCTCGCCGAAGTCCCCCCAAAAGATAATTGAGGGGAAGAGTCAGTAGAGCCACCCTGGTTACCATTTTGCCAGTTCCAAGAACCGCTAGGTATAGCCCAGTCGAAGTTATGTGCCGTTAAATCATTTCCTTGGTCTGACCCATTTGATGAATATCCAACAGACCCACCGATGTCTACTCCACTTGCACCAGCTGAGATATCTACTGAAGGGGCAGGGTTATAACACGCAGACCCATTCCATATATATCCAGGGCCGTTTCCTGGTATGTCTGGACAGTCAATGACGGTGAGTATAACCTGGTCAAATGCGCGAGATGGTGGGTTGGAACAAAAGAAACTATAAGGTGAGCCTCTAACTTCTGTTATTGCAGGTAAGCTGACAGAACCACTCGGGTCCTGGGCACCACCACCGTACCATGTAGCCTTTACATCCCCTGGAGGGTAGGTAGATTCTCTTGAGCATGAGCGATATTCAGCTGTTGTGTTTGTCACATCCCAAGAGATACTTACAGAATTTCCTCGGTACACTGACTTGGTTGCATATGCAAAAGATGAGATTGTTTGTATTATAAAAATAACAGAAAATAAAGTGAGTACACGCAGGGGAAAAGACATATATTTTAAGTATAAGCCCCAACGACCATTAAAAAAGGCCCCTATCAACAGATAAGGGCCCTTTCCTAATTCCCTGCGCCAGGGCTTCTTACGGCTTGGTGTAGGTGTAGGTGCGCACGAGCGAGAACACGCCTTGGGTGGCAATGTTCGACGTGAACACGGTTGTCACGCCACCACCAGTCGGAGTGAACCGGAGGTCCACACCACTCGAGCTGATGGAGAACGCCCCATCTGCGACGCTGGCCACTTCGGTGCTGCGAGCGTAGGTGAACGTGATGTCCGCCGGCACTGCGCCCACGTACTTGGTCAGGGTGTTGGTCACCGGGTCGTATTTGACCGGTGCCTTCACCGCAGCGAAGTCGAGGTTGCAGTTGTAGAGCACGTAGCCGTCAGGGAGCGGCTTGTTCGCCGCACCGCAGCCGATGATGTTGCCGAAGCCGGTTGAGTTGATGGCGAGCGTGATACTCGTCTTCGAAACCGCCGTCGGGTAACCACCGAACCAAACTGCCACAGGCTTGACATAGCTGTCGAGCGTGACCACAGGCGCCGCCACCGTCGAGACCGCAAAGGTTGCGGTACCTACGTTCCCTGCGAGGTCAGTCGTAGAGACAGTCACGTTCAGGACAGCCCCCGCCGGCCACTGGGTGGCAGGCGAGATGGTCGCTGACTTGCCGTCAGTTCCGAAGACGTTGCTGAAGGCAACGTCCGTGCCACCGTTCTTCACGGTGACGGCGAAGCCGGTCCCGTTGACCGGTTCGTCCGCCTTGACCACGAAGGTCTGCGTCAGCGTCATCGGAGTGACTGCGGTTGCCGAGATCGTCGGCTTCTGCGTGTCAGCAGTCGGCGTCGGTGTGGTCGTGGTGGCGGTTGAGCCACCACCACCTCCGCACGCTGCGAGCAGCAGAGCAGAAGCGGCCATCACGGCACCCAAAAGGGTGCGGAGTTTCGTTTTCATGGGAAGTCCTCTCAGGTGTTGCCTTTTACGGCGGTTGGGAAAAGAGAAAGCGTACCAAAATTTAGTTAAGGTACGCCTAGAGAGCACGATACTACTATTTCTTTCTTGTGTCAAGTCTATTTTATTTTAGTTATTTTGAAACTTTCCTCTAATTTAGTAAACATTAACGACGGGTCTACAAGAGGTTCCTCGGCTGACATACCAAGGCCCACTTCCTCCTCCATCGTAACCATACGCCCAGTTTTGCCAGACATTACCATTCGGATCATTTGGTCCAGTGCAGTACTCGGTCCAGACAGTTGGAGCACAACTGTACCCTGTGTACCTGTAGTCAACTGAATCATCGTTACTGTACTGCCAGAACTGCCACCCACTTGGCCCTCCTGGTGGAGTGCAGTACTGTGTCCAGGTGCAGCCAGATGTATGACTTGGCCCTGCAAGATCATTTCCTCCGGATTCACAACTAGCTGGGAGCATCCCACCCACTGCTGTACTTTTATCAGAGTATTCGGTAAATCTTAATTCTGAATCGTGGATCTCTGCATTTTTAATAATAAGGACAAGGGAAATAGCAATTAGTGCGGCAGGAGTAAACAACGTAAGCAATAAACTTTTTTTAAAGGAGGATAATGAAGTTTTGGATTTCATAGTTATTGTATGATGTAGCTTCACTTAGTATACGACCAATTTATAATCACGAGGCCTATTTTAAAGAAATGGGTGTGAATAAGTGTGTGGTTACTTTGTTTTCTGTGGTAGTTTTTCTTTGGCCAGATTAAGATTCTTTTGTATTGTAGTGCGCATATCTTTTATGCCTCTTCCGTAAATTTCTGGGTTATTGCCCGGATAGGCCATACCCCACTCCTTTTCTGTCATAAGATTAGCTATGATATTTGCTTTCTCGAACGCCTCCCTCGCTTCTTTGTATCTCCCTAAGTTGAGTAGGGCAATACCATACGAATTCTGGACCCATGGATTGGTTTCGTAAAGTTTAACCATTGGCTCGATAGTAGAAAGCATCTTAGGAATATCTCCCTTACGGAAGTAGAGCCAAGCCAAATCGTTGCGCCCTGCCCAACTATCTTTAACACAAGTCGAATTGAACGTCTCAAAGTCTTCAATAGCGCTATCGATTTTATTCATATATCCATACGTTAGACCACGGATATAGTATGTACGACAGTTCTCGGGATAAAGTGCCAACTCTTTATTTGCATACTCTATCGCTTTATTAAAGTTACCTTGTATAAAATAAGTACGAGATAGCTGGTAATTGGCAAATGATGGAATAGGTCCAAGTAACGAGAAAGTAGGAGACACAGCTTTCTTAAAGAAGAATTGGGCGACATTTACGTTATGGGTGTATGGAGAATACCCAAAGAAAAAATTACCAGTTTTGTAAGAGAGAGAGGGAAGTATTAATAAAATTAAGAAAACCCCAGCTACTACAGAGATTATAATGTTTAGTTTAGAAAAAATAATTTTCATAAGTACAATTCTTGATTTATTTCTAAGTTCGAGACAGCATCTTCAATATATACTATACTAAACATAATGAAAAAAGTGATAACTTACGGGACTTTCGACCTGATTCATCACGGACACGTTAATCTTTTTAGAAGAGCTAAAGAGCTGGGTGATTTTTTAATTGTTGCAGTTTCAACAGACGAATTTAATGCAATTAAAAATAAAACTTCCTTTTTTGATGCCGCCACAAGAATGTCGATGGTAGAATCGATAAAATACGTTGATTTGGTAATAGCAGAAAAATCTTGGTTACAAAAAGAAGAAGATATTCTCAATTTAGGAGTTTCTGTTTTGGTTATGGGTGATGACTGGAAAGGAAAGTTCGACCACTTAAAGACATTTTGTGAAGTTGTCTATTTAAACAGAACCCCTAACATTTCTTCTAGTCTAATTAAAGATAAAATAGGTGTTCATTTTTTAAAAAGAAAACATGACACGTACTCATAAAAAAATAGGGTTTATCCTACAGTACCCATTTCATGTTTATGTTTTTAAGAACATAGTAGCAGAATTTCAGAAGCAGGGGAGATCTGTAGAATTTATTATAGACCCAACCGGTTATTATCCTGTAAAACCAACAGATGATACATTAGTTAAAATAAGAGATTTATTAGAGGAAAATAAATTACCTTACAGAGAATTTTTTTTCGAAGATTTTTTATCCAAAAGTAAAACGTCAACGTTTCTTTCAGAATACGAAGCTTTGGTTTCAACCTGGTACCGAGGTTTAATAGCAGATGTAAATGAAATAAAAAAGATATTTGTGACCTACGGGGCAGGGAAAGAGCTAACCACTTTTGGTTTTTGGAAAAAAGAATTCGACCTCTGTCTTTCCTATGGCGATTATGATCACGCTTTCTTTAAGCAGCTCACGCAATCAGTTATAGTGGGGAATCCTAAATTTGATGATTGGTTTTTAGGAAAATTTGACGAGAAACTGCTGATACGATTACGAAGCTGGGTAGACACTGACAAGAAGACTGTACTGTACTTACCTACGCACAGCGACCTCTCTTCTTTGGACCTGTTAACTAAAGACCTCTTAAGTATATCTAAAGATTATAACGTTATTGTAAAGCTCCATTACTACACAAGTAGAGAGCAGCCTCATCTGGTGCAAAAAATAGTTCACTCTGGTATTTTGGTTTTAGAGGACGACTCAGATTTGATTACTTTGTTAAAAGAATCTGATATTGTTTTAAGTGATAACTCAAGTGCTATTTTTGATGCTATGCTGGCAGAAAAACCTATAGTTGTAACAGATTTTCACTCTTCCGATTATTTAGATAAAGAGCATCAAAAAACAAGAATATATCGCCGAGGTGCAGCTGGAGCACTTACTTACTCGAACAGCATAGAACAAAGAATAAAAAAAGAGAATCTTGTTGTAACCTTAAAAAAAGACGAGTCTTTAAGAGATGCGATTGAAGCTGCTTTTTTATCAAAAAATAGAGATGAGACAGTCTCTTTTGTAAACACTTTATTTAAGTATAAAGATGGAGGTAGCTCAAAGAGGGCTTTTGAGGCAATCATTCAGCTTCTTGAGCAGAAAGAAGCTCCTCCAAAACCATTTCTAGCAGTCGCTGTTAATAAATTAGAATCAGAACGTTTCTGTGTTCCTGTCAAGCAATTAATAAGCCAAAGAGTTATATTTTTTATATATGACAATCTCGAGCTAGATGAAGAAGTTTTTTTTAATAATCTAGAAGAGACTGACCATTTTAGTTTACTAAAAGAAGTCGTAGTTCTTTCCGAAAGATATTCTGAATTAGAGAACAAGTGCTTAGAAAAAAGGTATAAAATTTTTAGAACAGAGGATTTTTTAAAAGCCTTAAATTTTTGTCTACAGTCTTCTGATAAGATTATTTTTTTAGAGTCAGGTGTTTCTTTTTTTTGCAAAAGAAGGCCGAATCAAAATAATATAGATTACATAGAAAATATAATACTGTCCTCCTCGTGTTCTGTTTCTTCTGGTTTTGTGTCTACATTAGCTGCTCACTGTTCGTCGTCAGAAAAGAAACTAATGTTGCTAGAAAAGTATCAATCTTACGGATTCGGATATTTGATGTATGGCTCGATTTTCCCAAAACACGTTTTTTCTAAATATTGGAATAGTGGTGTTGACGATCCTCGTTTTTTTATTTTAGAGACAGCCTTTGTTGCCTCGCTGTTTGAAAAGTTCAGAGAGAAGACAAAAGATCCGTATCAGCTACTTCTTTGTGCAAGGTTGCTCAATATTAAAAATGGAGAGGAAGAAGAGATCTTGAGTATAGAAGTGTGCACAGAGTTCTACTCTAAGGGTTTTTTTTATAACAAGTTAATGAGACGTTCTCTTTTTGAAGCAAATATTCAACTACCTGCGAGTGTTTTTTTAAAGAGATTTTTGATTTTGTTTCTTTTTATTATTTTTTCAAAATTTAAAACAGTACTAGCTTTACCTTATTTAATAATTTTATTTATTCGCTCCTGCTTAGTATTTTTTGTCACAAAATTTTATTTAAGCTTGAATAGTAAGATGGTTGATTTGAGTAGAGAGACAGAAGAGAGTCGCTGATCAGTTATTTGCTTAAAGCGACGGCCTTAAACAGCGACGACTGAGTTTGTTTTATTGTTTGCGCAGCTGACCTACAATAATAATCTTTTTGTTGAGGTTCTTTAGTGGAAATTAGTTGCTAATACTGTGGCAGTAGATTTTATAATTCAGTGTATTAGAGTCAACGCCTGCACAGCACCTAGCGTTTCTTTTTGAGTCTTGCGGTTAATCCCCGCGTGTATTCTTTTGGTATTGTATTCAAAGTATCTTGCTGCCTTTCTGGGACCTTTACCACCTAGCACCATTTTTACAGCATGAAGTCCTACTTTCCTAATGTTTTCATTTGATGCATAGGTTACGGCCAACCTTTAGCAAAAAGCGACGCGCTTCGAAGTCGAGTTCGCCAATGGTTTAGTTGACAATTTATTATAAATATGTATAATATAACACATTGAACGCAATAATCCTGTTGCTTCAAAAACCTGTTGCTCTTCTTAAATTGTAGGAGTTTGTCATGAAAGTTTCGACCCTTCTGTCTGTCACCCTCTCTCTTCTGTTGTTTGTCGTGAGCGCTTTTGCTCAGACGACGACAGTAGCTGATCCGGCAGCTACTATTCTTAGTGTGACTGATTCTGCTTCTTCTTCCGTGCCAGCGGTTGCGCCAGTCTTGCCTCATGAGCGTGGTTACTCCTCACCCGAAGGGTACACCACCGTCTCTGTGCTTCAAATGAAGAGCCTGGCGTCATACTACTTCATTGACGCTCAAGGGCGAAACATCTTGATCCGCCTCAATCTACAAGACGGGAAAGGAACTTTCCAGCATGTCTATGGCGGTTCCAGCTACCGGGGCACTTGGGAGGTTTTGGAAAAAGATCACAAAGGTGTTTCTTTGGAAGGGCGCTTTAATATCAAGTACGAAGATGACAAGCAGCCCAGAACAAGAATGATGATTGTGGATAAGGGCGGCGATTGGTTTGTTTACGACCCCCGCCAGAAAGACCCAAGCAAAAACTTTCTGAAGATCACCTCAAAGAGCTTTAAATAGCCACCGTTAAAGAAGTAGACACCAGAGCCCTTTTAGGGCTCTCCTTTTTTTATACTTTTTAAAATAAATAATAGCAACACAAGCAGGGTGAAGATAAAAGTTATTTTATATAAAGATGAAAGATAAAAGATTATTTTTTCTAACCATGTTTGTATTTTTGTATTTACAATAATTTGCCGCTCTGATATAAATTTATTCTTATCAATAAAGTTATGATAGTAGTAGTTCTGATAAGGGTATCCAGATATATTTTCTTTGGTGTCACTAATCCACTTATTTTTTATGAAAGGGGCATATGAGAGACCGCAAAGATTTGATACATCAACAATAACAAAGAAAGGACCTCCGTTTACCGAGCTTTTAACTCGCCAAGATAGCTCGTCATATTGTAAGCATAGGTATTTATTTTTTTGAAGTATTGTATAGGGGTCACATCTGTTTCTGGCGTCGTTTGAAAGATGATTTTTGATAACCTTCCCCCTGTTTTTTATTTCTGATATGCACTGGTAGTTAGCTTCAAACATGTAGAAGCCATAGTTGTTACCCTCAAGCGTTTGTTTATGGTTTCCAGGAATCAAGTAAGGTATCGTCTGGGAAAACAACAAAAAAAACATAAAAATAAAACCCGGTATATTTTTATACCTATCATGTTTGAGTTCTTTTCGAACATCGTAATTCTTGTTATTACCAAAGTTGTCGTTAAATAGAATTAAAAGGAAAGGAATCGAAGTTATTATATATCGATAACCCACCAATAAACCAGAGTAAAGGTGAAAGACTGTGAAGTACGCATAAACTGCCGTCCTGAGCGTCTTGTTCTTAGAAAACAGAAACCAAGAACCAATCATCTGCATGATTATCACAAGATTAGAGAAGAATATGACCCAATTTTTATCAAAGATTGGTGCACCTAGTTGTAATGATGTAAAATATTTAGCCAGAATAAAAGATTCATCTAGTTTAATAGAAGAAGAAAGAAAATAAAAAAATACGAAAGTTATTTTTAAAAACAGTTCTTTTTTTGGAAGAAAAAGATAAATAAATAAAAGGTAGACATCGTAATAGTTAAAGTTTCCCGAGTTGTAGTCACCAAAGAATGTAAAGTAAGCACGAATGATAAAAATTATTAATAGTAAGATAAGGCCAAGGTTATAGTACCTTCTGTAAAAAAGATAACTACCATAGATGAGTAAACCGAAACAAATTATGAGAAAATAATGAAGGTCGTAAGATAGAGGCAGTCCTTGAAAGTGGATAAAATTTTTACATGTTTGGAAATGAGGCCAACAAACAGAATCCTTATCAAAAGTATAGAAATAGAAGATGCTGTTAAAAATAAAAACATAGTACAGTAGTTTTAAAATCAGAGAAGATTCAACTACTTCTTTCCAAGAAAGAAAAGTGGTTAGCTTCTCCCAAATTTTTTTTACTGGATCGTGTGGATATCTAGTCATTTTATATTACTGTTTTAATGATATTATACTATTAATGAAAAAAATAGTTAAAAAAACTAATTACCTATTTCTTAGTGGGCTTATATTTCTATTATCTTTCTTTATAACAAATAGATGGGGGATCTCTGTAACAAATGCTGATGTTCCGCCTTCTTGTCCACCGCCATCACAGCAGTTTACGAATGGTTGCTTTGCTCCAGAAGAGGTTGCAGCGTGGGTTGCTAGCGGAGGTGACGGAGGTGGTGGCGCAGGGGACTCTAGTGGCAGTTAATGTAAAAAATCATATTATTTCACATGAGTTTAAAAATAAAATTTCTAGCAGTTGCTGTACTAATAGTTGTTATTCTTGTTGCAGTAACCGTATCCTTTCTCTATTTAAGGGAGAGTAATCCCCTTGAGAAAGAGGCAGTACCTTTCAATGAATCTCCGGTTGCTACCGATCATAATTCCGACAAGATTAAATTATTGGAGATGACTAAGAAAATAGCAGCAGATGAAAAGTTTTCTCAAAAAGAAAGAGAATCAGCTAGATTGTTTTATGCTAAAAATCTATCTGACGCCACTCCAGTAGGGTTAAGCGAGGAAAGGTACAAAAATTTTAAAGCAAGCTATCTTGATCTTTATGATCTGTACAAAGGCGGGTCATCACAAGAAATAAAAGCAAGGGCACTTCTTTCTTTTGGATATCTTTATACTGAGTCTTGTTCAACAGATGCTTGGCTACAGGAGTCTTTTGAAATCATAGAACCAGCAAAGTTTTTAGAGTTAGAGCAAAAATCGAAAGGGAATAAAGAAGCACTGTCTAGTCTCATTCTCCTTGATTTGTATACAAAAGCTAGTGAGTTACAGCAAGACAAATCTATCGTTATTAACTTAGCAGAAGAGAGGATATCTTCATCTGCGCGATTGGATAGAAAAAATTACCCTACAGTCGTTAAAGAGTCCTTGCTATTGGTTCAAGGTGTAAAAGATGCGACATCAACACTAGAAACATCTCCTTTTCATCAAATGGCCTTAGATAGAAAAATGTTCAGTATGTATCTGACAGCCCTAAGGCAAGGTATAGAAATTAAAGATTTTAATCCAGACATAGAATTTGAAAGACAACTAAGCAACACCTTAGCGGCGCGCCCTCTTGTTAGGGAGGGTTCTTACACAAATGAAAACAACCTTCGCTATACTTATGCTGGATATCTATGGAGTCAAGGCAAAACAAAAAATATGAAGAGAATAAAGGAAGTCCTTACACCTTCCTTTGATATAGAAAATGAAAAAAATGCTGTAGGTTGGATGTATGGGTTGTCAGTTTCAGAAAACAGAAATCTTTACCCTTATTTGAAAGAACTCTCAAAAGAGTTTCCAGAACTTAAAGAGTTTTTGCTGAGACGTGGATGGAAAAATATATAGTTTCTTCAAAAATAAAAAGAACATCATTTGTACTTCTAGTTATAATTTTATTTGGTTTTTTTGTTTGCAAATTTGTACCCATATCTCAAGAAGAGGATATTGAACCTGAGCTCACTTTCCAAATGATTGGAGAAGATAAGAGTAGTAAATTTAGTTTAGTTCAATTTCTTTCTGATCAGAAGAGAGTACTTGGCGCATTTGACCGAGTAGATAAAAAAACAATGAAAGAACTACATCGTAATGATTTCTGGAGTCCAGAATCTTGTGCGGCAATGCCAAATACTTTAGTGAATAGGAAATACCTTTCCATTCTTGATGTTAAAAAGAATAAAACTACCCTCCTGAAAGAGAGCCACATTTTTATTTTTGATGTGGATTCAGATATTTTATTTAGAAGCGATGCTATTGATAACCTTGTCGGTGATATCTATTCTACAGGAGACGGACACCTTATTTTTTTTACGTATCAAGGTGACATTCTTAGAAAGCATTTTTTGAACCCAGAGACAAAGAAAGTTGTTAAAAGTGAAAGTTTTAAAATTAAAGAAAAATCCCCTAGATTTGTTATAGATTTGATTAATGATGTTTTTTTTATAAAAATAATTACAGCCAATGATTTAAAAATATATAAAATCCTTGAATCAAAAATGTCCAGTGTTAAGGAAATACCTGAACGAGATTTTTGGTATATTTCGAATCTGGTAACAGGTTTATCTCTGAGAAAAGGCGAAGAACATATAGTTTTACAAAAGAAAGAAGATGAAGTATTTAGGCCGCTAAGACAATCAAGCAGTCACATAGTCTTTTCAAAATCAAAATTTAATCATATTTTTGATTTTAGCCTGGTAACTTTTAATTTGGAGAATAAGTTTGAAAATTCCTTTTTTACGAACAATAAAGAACCTATTTCATATTTTATTCTAAGTATAGATTAAGTTACTATATACTTTATAAGAATGAGGAAACAAAGAGATATTTTGAAGTCTGCAGTAAACGAAAGCTTTTTGACTGAAAACGTGGCTGACATTTTTGAGTCAAGTACTGATTACAAAACTAACGTTTGGATGTTTAATCTAAAATCTGTACTAGGAGCCTCAGAATATATTGACGCCTACACAGATGCATTTGCTCTAGCGTTTAAAGATAAACACCCTTTTCAGTTAACAGGTTTAGAGGCAGCTTCTTTGCCTATTTTAGGTGCTGTTAGTCAAAAGATGAGGATGCTTGGCAAGCCAGTTGATTATTTTTATATCAGGAAGTCAAGAAAGAAACACGGCTTACTTAATTTAATAGAAGGAAAAATAAATGAATTTCCTATCGTCTCTGTCGACGATATCATTAATAGTGGAAATTCTCTTCTGAAACAGCAGGCCGTGCTTGAGTCATTAGGAAAAAAAATAAGCTATAGTTTTACATTAATTTCTCTCAAAGATAAAAGTTACTACGAATCTTTTGAAAAAAAACATAATATAAAAATTCTGTCTGAGTTTTCTCTAGAACAGATAAAATCAGAAATAGGCATAAACTTTCCTTTTGTTAAAAAAACAAGAGAAGTAATAATTAATCCTTATAAAATTAAATGGACCTTAAATAATCCTAAAAAAAACTTCTTTTATATTATCCCCAAGTCATCTCCCATTGTTTATAATGATTTTATTTATTACGGGAGAGACGATGGTGCTTTTCTGTGTGTAGATAAAAATGGGATAGTTATCTGGAGCCACAAGATTTCGTTTGGGGCCAGAGGTAAGATGATATTTTCTACGCCGATACTTTTTAAAGATAGGGTAATTTTTGGAGCATATGATGGAAATCTATACTGTTTAGATGCTGTTAATGGTAAAGTTCTTTGGGTCAACTTTGAGGCTGATTGGATAGGGTCGTCACCAGATATTTCAATCAAAGGAGGTTGTGTATTTATTGGTTGTGAATATGGCCTGTGGTCAAAAAAAGGGGGTATATCATGCGTAGATATTGAGACCGGAGTAACTAAGTGGACCTTTAGAGACAGTAAAGAGCATGTGCACGGATCTCCTTTAGTGGTCGAAAAGTACAACATGGTCATTTGTGGATCCAACGATTCAAAACTATATGCCCTAGATATAAAAGACGGAACCCTGCTCTGGTCTTTTATTTGCTCTGGGGCAATAAAGAATAAACCGGCATTTAGTCAGAGTATAATAGTAGTTACGGATCATAAAGGGGGGGTGTATGGTCTTGATAGAATGGGTAAAAAGATTTGGTTTTTTGAAGTGTTGTTCGGATCTTTTTGTACCCCACTTATTGAAGAAGAGAAGGTTTATGTAACATCATTTGATAAATGTATTTATTGTTTAAATTTAAGGACTGGCGACTTAGTCTGGAAAGATCGAACATCAGCAAGGGTGTTTTCATCGGTTGAAGTCTTTAAAAATAGAATAATTTTTGGTTCTAATGCTGGCATTCTTTACGAATATGACAAAAATAACGGAGAAAGAATTAGTGAACAGTTTTTCCCTGAACGAATAACAAACAAGGTTTCTTTTGATGGTGAACATGAGAACCTTTTTGTTCTTGATTATGTTGGAGATTTGTATTGTTTGGAGTATAAGAATATACTAGAAAAGTAATATTATTTTTTATATTTAAGACCAGAGGTATACTATAGAAATGAAAAAGATACATATTGTAGTTGTGATACTGTTTATTGCAGTAGTCGTTTCTTTTCTTGCATACAATAATCCCTTTAAGCAAAGGGATGCAGCTAGAGATGTGATTAAATACGCGGAAGTTCTTGTGCGAGAAAAAAAGCCTGCACCAACAGAGTCTGCCCTTCTTTATGCATATGTCGCAACCGCATATTATGATACTTTTGTTATAACTAACAGCACAACAACTTCCGCCCTTGCAGCACGCCATATCGCTGACAGATTCTTCGCTCCTACGAGTTCGATTATTTTAAACAAAGAAGAAAGTATTTTTGTGGACACCCTATTAGCTAGAATGAAAACAGACGGCAGAGAAAAGTTTGCGTACAACAAGCCGAAGGGGGAATATGTTTGGGTAGACAGAGACAATAATCCAAAAACTCCTTTCACTCCAAATGCTGGAACCTGGAAGAGGTGGAATGTGGGCGGCGTTAATTTTGAAACATCTCCCCCTCCTGTTTATTTAAGTAAAGAGTACGGCGATGCACTGAAAGTGGTTAAAGAGACGGCTGAAGTGCGAACAAGTGAGCAGAGTGCAGCTGTTAATTTTTGGGGGGGTGTGCCAGGGACCAACCAACCAGCTGGTATTTGGCTAGACTTTTTTTATGAAACAACCAAAGATGAGAGAATGAGCGAGAAGGAGTTTGCGTATAAACAAATGATAATAGCTCAGACATTGTCAGATGCATTTATGGAATGCTGGAAAGTAAAATATACATACTGGACAAAGCGCCCAGACATGACAGATCCAACAATCAATACTGCAATGCCTAACCCACCGTTCCCTTCCTACGTTTCGGGGCATTCAACTATTTCGTTTGCTGCCGCAACAGTGCTCGGATATTTTTTCCCTAAGAAAAAAGAATTATATTTAGAGAATGCTGAAGAGGCGAAGAATTCTAGACTTTGGGCGGGGATACATTTTCCACATGATAATGAAGAGGGGAAGAGTCTTGGTATAAAAGTAGGAGAAGAGGTTATTAAAAATATAAGGAAGTAGTAAAAAGAGAAGCAAGGTGAAGAAAACACTCGAGAATTAAAGCAAGGTCTACGATAATGGTTTAACTCTCGAGTGTTTTCCTTTAGATTAGTGAATATGTTAGAATACCCCCATTATGAAAGAAAAGATCAAAGGAGTTTGGGTGCTTGTCGGGATTATTGCACTGTCAGGGTGGTTGTGGCACAGTGTCGTTAATAAAGGGAATGGGTTCACTCTCGGGCTTGATTTGGCTGGAGGGTCAGCTCTAACATATCAGATTAAGACCGAGTCGCTTCCAGAAGATGTTAGTAAAGAAGACGCGGTTACTGCTCTTCGTGACGTTATTGAGCGCAGGGTTAATCTCTTCGGCGTCCGTGAACCAACCGTTACAACTGAGTTTAGTCGACTACAAAAGGAGTGGCGTCTGGTAGTTGAGCTCCCAGGTCTTGCTGATGTAGAGCAAGCAGCTAAGCTAATTGGAGAAACTCCAGTACTTGATTTTCGTACAGAAAAACCAGGAAGTGCGCCACTTACCGCATCTTCTACAATGTTTGAGCTTATCCAGAATTATGAACCATCAGCTCTCACAGGTAGTTACTTGAAGCGTGCAGCCCTCATGTTTGACCCGACTACCAACAAACCTATGGTTGAGCTTACCTTTAATGAAGAAGGAGCAAAACTATTTGCATCTATCACAAAGGCAAACATCGGAAAGCAGGTGTCTATCTTCTTAGACGGAGTGCCAATCTCTTCACCAGTCGTTAATGAAGAAATAACTGGGGGAAAGGCAGTTATCTCCGGAACCTTCACAACAGAGGAGGCACGTATACTCGTTGGTCGACTTAACTCAGGAGCACTTCCTGTACCAATTGAACTTGCTGGAAAATCTATAGTTGGCGCCTCTCTTGGTGAGAAGGCGATAGCTGCAGGGAAAGCATCATCTGTTTACGGATTCCTTTTGATAGTGCTTTTCATGGTTATCTGGTACCGTGTCCCGGGTCTTGTTGCTGGTGTTGCACTCGTTTCGTATGTTGCTATCATGCTCGCTCTATTTAAGATCGTCCCAGTAACGCTTACTGCTTCAGGTATTGCCGGATTCATCATCTCTATTGGTCTAGCTGTAGATGCTAATGTGCTCACTTTTGAAAGAATGAAGGAAGAGCTGCGCAGAGGAAAGGGAATTAAGGATGCAATGGAAGAAGGATTCAGGCGTGCGTGGACCTCAATTAGAGACTCCCACATTGCTGCGATAATTGTTTCGGTGGTTCTATTCTTTATGGGAACATCTGTTGTCAAAGGCTTCGCATTCACATTCTTCTTAGGTGCCGTCATCTCACTCTTCTCGGCACAGATTGTTACTCGCTCGCTGCTTCGTGCGGTTGCTCCGAAGGTGTTGGGCAAGGTCGGCCGCTTCCTCTTTGGATCAGGTTTTGTTAATAAGTAATTAACTAGTAACCAGTAACTATTAACTAACTACTACACATATGTTTATCGTCAAAAACAAAGTATTCTTCATAGGGCTCGCAGTTGCTTTGGTGCTCGCCAGTCTGTTCTCTGTGAAGTATTACGGTATCAAAAAAGGAATCGACTTCACCGGTGGAACCGTTGTCGAAATATCAGTAGCCACCTCTACTGTATTTGGCATCGATCTTGCATCCTTTGAAGACAAGGGTATTAAGGCATATAAAGTCGGGGAGTACGGGTATAAATTTATTTCCGCTGCACCTTACGAAGAAACTAATGCGGAGATACAATCATCTCTCACCGGGCTCTCATACACAGAGACACAGGTGAATGTTGTAGGCCCAACTCTTGGTAAAGAGATGACCAAGAAGGCAGCCATTGCTATTGTGGTTGTGGTACTTGCAATCCTTGCGTTTATCGCCTTTGCTTTTAGAGAAGTTTCGTACCCAGTCGCTTCTTGGAAGTATGGTGTAGCTGCGATGATTACTATCGTCCACGATATCATTATCCCAACTGGTGTGTATGCATACCTTTCACATGCATACGGTGCAGAGATAGACACGCTCTTTGTGGTAGCCCTTCTTACAGTCATGGCGGTGACCATTTCTGACAAGATTGTTGTGTTCGATAGAATTAGAGAAAACCTGAAGACTTCAAAAGGGGCTTTTGAAGATATCATCGGCATGAGTCTCAAGCAAACTGCCGTCAGATCAGTGAACACGTCACTAACTACTGTGCTCTCACTCGTGGCGCTCTATGTTTGGGGGCCTGATATGACTAAGTTTTTCTCACTAACCCTTCTCGTTGGACTTGTTGTTGGAACATACTCATCAATCTTCGTGGCAAGTCCACTTCTTACATACCTAGTGGGTAAGAAGAAATAGTACAATAGTCTCAGGTTTTTAGCAGACAGTTTTCAGAAAAGGAATATACAAAAAGTGGCGCCACGGGCGCCGCTTTTTGCTATACTAATCTCATATGATGATATCAGAAGAAAAACAGGCATTATTAGATTTCCTTAACCACAATCTGTCGCTCGCTACCCTTATTGGTTTTATTGTTCTTCTTTTTTGGATTATTGATCTTGTTGCGCTTCGCGCTAAGATGTTTGTTTCGTACCGCAAGTATTATGCAGTGATTGCAAAGTACGCTCTCCCTCTTGGGTTCTTTCTGACACTTTTTTCTACTCTGCTTTCATTGGTGTATTCTGACTACCTCGGCGTTCTCCCTTGTGGCTTATGCTGGTTCCAGAGAATCTTTATTTACTCTATGGTGTTCATCTTTGGTGCCGCATGGTATAAGAACGACAAAAAAGTGTTTGACTATATCCTTACACTTTCTATTGCTGGCCTCATAGTTGCGCTCTATCATCAGTATCTTCAGATGGGGTACTCGGAGCTCATCCCATGCCCTGCAATAGCCTCAACCGTTAATTGTGACAAGCCTACCTTTATGGAATACGGCTTTATTACGTTCCCATTCATGGCGGTTGTTACTTTCGGTTACACAATCATGCTTTCATTAACAGCTAAGATGTTTAATAAATAACATATATGAACCCAGAAGCACAAGAAGTGTTGCCTTCACAAGAAAATCAGTTCGTTGTCGACAGAGACTTTATTATTGCTCATCAGGAAACTGTACTTGACTTCTTTGGTGACAGTAGAGACAAAAAAGACCCGTGGTATCAGAAATTAAACAGTCCTGGCCCTTTGCACAAGAGAGTAAAACTCGTCGACTCGAGGAAGATTCTTGACCTTAACACTTCATCTGAGGAAGAGGAGAGTACGGATGAAGTCGTGCCGCCGCTTGACCTTCGCATGTTGCTCGACAAAGTCGACGACGTTGCAACTTTCTTTGCTGTAGTTCCTGGCGCAAAAGAAGCATTAAAAGAATACCATGAACACGAACGTAGAGAAAATGCTAAAGGTATTCATCCTGCCGTAGATGATCTTTATGGTGGAGCTATCTAGACCTGACGTCCTTGCAACAGTGGTACTTCTTCTTGATAAAGAGGGTCAGGTAGTTCTCGCGAGAAAGAAGAAAGCGATACACCATGATACCGGAGAGATATCATATAGTCTTGGTCTCTATAATGGATATGGAGGGAAAATGGAAGAAACAGACGAGAGTATTGAGGTGACAGCGATTCGTGAGCTCTATGACGAAAGCGGTGTCACAGGGAAAGAGGAAGATCTGGAACAATGTGCCCGGGTTTATTTTTATATCCGCAAAGATGACGTTGATACTCCATTCATGGATGTTGCGTTTTATATTTTAAGAGAATGGTCAGGTGTTCCAAAAGAGGGTCTAGAAATGGGAGAGCCTGTATTTTTTAAAGCGGAAGACTTACCGTATGACGAGATGATGCCAGCTGACAAAATTCTTTTTGGGAAAATCTTAAGTGGAGAAAAAGGCGAGTACAATATTTTCCTTAGAGGGAAAGACGTTGAACCAGTTATTGAGAAGCTTCTTTAAGTAAAACCTTTTATTCTAGAGAGGTAATACCTTTTTGTTTACACCAGGCTATACATTCCTCTAGTACTTCATCGATTGTCATATCGCTGTTGTCAATAAGAAATGCGTCTGGCGCTAGTTTAAGAGCTCCAACCTCATGCGCCTTGTCAGTTTCGTCACGTTTGCGTAATTCCTCGCACAGCATCTCGTAGGTTTTACCTGAATTTCGCTTCTCCTCATCCTTTAACCGTCGTTTTGCTCGAGCCTCAACTGATGCATCAAGATAAATCTTTGCCTGTGCATCTGGAAAAACACCAGTCGACATATCCCGACCTTCTGCTACAAGTCCTGGCCCTGTGATACGCCCACGCTGAAAATCTTTTATAGCATATCGAAGAGGGGGGTAGAAACTAATTGTTGCAGCGTTATTACCCGCCTCTTGGGAAGAGAGGATTGGCCAAATGTCTGTGCCACGATAAATAACCTGTTTCTCAACAAAATCAATGTGAGGGCTCTCTTTAATAACAAGAGAGACAACCTTATTAAGATTGTCTTCTGTGTGGTCGTTGATATCTATATTGTTAACAATGGCGAGATGCGCGGAGAGTCGGTAGAGTGCGCCGGAGTTCAGATAGTGGAATCCAAGTCTTTGAGCGAGGAGGCTAGCAATTGTTCCTTTACCGGAAGAAGATGTTCCATCAATAGCTACTATTGGAATGGGATTAACTTCTGACATTCCTAAGAGTATACCAGACAAAAGTATTCTGTTAAATTGTGGGTAACTTTAGTCTAAATCGAGGGAAAGAAAATGATTTTTGTGGATGATTTTCTAGAGAATTAAGCGAGGAAAAAGCAAAGCTTTTCCCTCGCTTATTCTGGTTGGAGCTAACCCCTATACCCTAACCCCTAATTCCTGCCTGAATTCCTTGACCGCAGCCACAGTTTTGTACCAATACTATTTTTCTAAATAAGCTTTTATTGCCAAGCTTTTATTTGGCTTACTGCGCTGACTTTTTACAAACCGTGGACTGGATCAACCAATTTCCCAACAAGTGGGATTAATTGGTTGACTTTGCTTTTCTTTTCCTATAGAATAGGCACTACTTCGTACTGATAAACAGTATGTGGTTAAGGTTGTCACTTTGTCAAACCAATAGAAGTTACTCTCTAAAAGTTTATTTCTTCGGAATTAAATTTTTGAAGAGGTGACACTTCAATACATTACACATTAGTGCTTTTTGTTTTTCTTTTGTCACTCTCTATTAAATAGAGTTTGATCCTAGCTCAGGATGAACGCTGGCGGCGTGGATAAGGCAT
>JACCDG011650447.1_pt1 | contig 19902 bp, 17 predicted proteins | sample 7442471 | NCBI WGS metagenome assembly JACCDG01 (sample SAMN15323444, study PRJNA562643) | freshwater metagenome | isolation source: river surface water | place: USA:Blue River Watershed | collected 2017-08-17 | reverse complement strand
CTTCGTGATTCTCACGGTGTTCATGGCGGGGCTAATGGTGGGCCGCACCCCGGAATACTTGGGTAAGAAAATCGAGAAGCGCGAGGTGACAATGGTGATCCTCGCGATTTTGGCTCCTTCGGCTTGTATCTTGCTCGGTACAGCTTTAGCCGTGACCCTCCCCATTGGGCTATCAAGCTTGACCAATGCCGGTCCGCACGGATTTTCCGAAATCCTCTATGCATTCACCTCAGCCGCAGCTAACAACGGCAGCGCCTTCGCGGGCCTCAATGCGAACACGGTCTTTTACAACCTGATGCTAGGACTCGCGATGTTCGTGGGGCGTTTTGGTGTGATTTTACCCATTCTGGCGGTGGCAGGAAGTCTTGCGCAGAAGAAGATCTCGCCGCCCTCGCCCGGAACTTTTCGGGTGGATACACCACTGTTCGGCCTACTGCTGATCGGCGTGATCCTGATCGTGGGCGGCCTCACTTTCTTCCCGGCATTGTCGCTTGGGCCAGTCGTCGAACATTTCCTCATGCTTGGTGGGAGGGTATTTTAAATGGACAACTCCATCTTTAGTTACAAATTACTGGTTCCCGCAATCAAGGATTCGTTCCTAAAGCTCGACCCTCGAATCCAGTGGCGTAATCCCGTGATGTTCATTACGGAGATCGGTGCGCTCTTGACCACAGTTAGCCTATTGCAAAATGCCTTTAGTGGGCGCTTCTCCGGCTTCGAGCTGCAGATTGCGCTATGGCTCTGGTTTACCGTGGTCTTCGCTAACTTTGCCGAGGCAGTGGCGGAAGGCAGAGGGAAAGCACAGGCGGAGAGCTTGAAGAAAACTCGGACCACCACAATCGCGCGGCGGTTAGTCGATGGAAAAGAAGAAAAAGTCTCTGCCACCGAGCTTCGTAAAGGTGATCTCGTAGTTTGCGAGACCGGAAACACAATCCCCGGTGACGGAGAAGTGGTGGAAGGTATCGCGACAGTGGACGAAAGCGCCATCACCGGAGAATCAGCACCAGTGATCCGCGAAAGTGGCGGCGATCGCAGCGCCGTGACCGGAGGCACCCGCGTGATTAGCGATCGGATCGTGGTGAAGATCACCGCTGAGCCCGGCCATAGTTTCCTCGATCGCATGATCGGTCTGGTGGAAGGAGCCAAGCGCCAGCGCACGCCGAACGAAATCGCGCTCTCGATTCTACTCGCTGGCCTTACCATTATCTTCCTGCTCGCCGTCGTTACCCTTAAGTCCTACGCCGACTACTCCGGGGCGGCGGCGGGTCAGGATCTATCAAAGATCGTTACCGTGCCTGTACTAGTTTCCCTGCTAGTATGCCTAATTCCGACCACCATCGGCGGGTTGCTAAGCGCCATCGGCATCAGCGGCATGGACCGACTGATCCAAAAGAACGTGATCGCGATGAGCGGCCGCGCAGTGGAGGCGGCAGGCGATATCGACGTGCTTCTTCTCGATAAGACCGGCACCATCACGCTCGGCAATCGTATGGCTAGCGAATTCATTCCCGCGCCCCATGAATCAGCCGACGACCTGGCCCTCGTGGCTCAGCTGGCTTCCGTGAGCGACGAAACCCCCGAAGGTCGCTCCATCGTGGTGCTAGCAAAAGAGAAGTACAACCTTCGGGCCCAAACACTGACTCCTCACGAAGCCGAGTTCGTTCCTTTCACATCCCAAACCCGGATGAGTGGCGTGAATATTTCTCGGAATGGCAAGAAGCAGATGATTCGGAAAGGTGCCTTAGATGCGATCAAGGCTCACGTGGAAAGTCTCGGCGGAACTATGCCCGCTGAAGTGGAAGCCGCCGCGAATGCCGTGGCGAAAAAAGGCGGGACTCCACTCGTAGTATCGGAAGGCAACGAGGTGAGGGGAGTGATCTACCTCAAGGACATCGTGAAAGGTGGCATCAAGGAGCGCTTCAGCGAGCTGCGCAAAATGGGCATTCGCACCGTGATGATCACGGGCGACAACCCGCTCACCGCCGCCGCTATCGCCGCCGAGGCCGGAGTGGACGACTTCATGGCGCAAGCTACGCCGGAAACTAAGATGAAGCGGATCCGCGACGAGCAGGCGAAGGGACATCTAGTGGCTATGACCGGTGATGGTACGAACGATGCCCCCGCGCTCGCTCAAGCCGATGTAGGCGTGGCTATGAATACCGGCACCCAAGCCGCGCGTGAAGCGGGAAATATGGTGGACCTCGACAGCAACCCTACGAAGCTTATCGAAATCGTAGAGACTGGTAAGCAGATTCTGATGACTCGGGGCTCGCTCACCACTTTCAGCGTGGCGAACGACGTGGCCAAATACTTCGCGATCATTCCGGCGCTTTTCGCTGGCCTGTACGCGACAACGGGAGCCGTGGGTCCGCTCGGAGCCCTCAACGTAATGGGCCTCCATTCACCGGAAAGCGCGATCTTGAGCGCGGTGATCTTCAATGCCCTCATCATCATCGCGCTGATTCCGCTGGCGTTGAAAGGCGTGAACTACCGCGCGCTCGGAGCCGAAGCCCTTTTGCAAAGGAACCTTTTGGTCTATGGGCTCGGCGGTCTGGTGGCGCCTTTCGTGGGCATTAAACTAATCGACCTGTTGATCGTAGGAATAGGAGCGATTTCATGAAACAGATTATTACCGCCATTCGTAGCTTCATCGTTCTGACGCTGTTAACTGGTCTCATATATCCAGTCGTGGTCACGGTGGTGGCTCAGGGCATGTTCTTCGAGAAGGCCAACGGCAGCCTCGTGAAAGACAAGCAGGGAAAGGTGGTGGGTTCCGAGCTGATCGCTCAGGGCTTTAAGACCGACCGCTACTTCTGGCCGCGCCCGTCCGCCGTGGATTATAACCCGCTGCCATCAGGCGGAACGAACCTAGGTCCAACGGCCAAGGCGCTCCAAGAAAAGTGGGCGGAGAGGCGCAAGGCAGGCTTTGAAAGCGATTTGCTGGCCGCTTCGGCGAGTGGGCTAGACCCGCACATCTCGGTGAATTCGGCCTACGCTCAGACGCGACGAATTGCTTCCGCGCGAGGTAAAAACGATTGGGATCTTAAAGCTCTTATCGAAGAAGTTGCCGAGTTGCGTCAACTTGGTTTCTTGGGGGAAAAGAGGGTAAATGTACTCAAGTTAAACCTCCGCCTGGATGAAAGGATGCCGTAAAAGATGAGTGAAGATCGGCGCCCCAATCCCGAAGACCTCCTGCATGCCGTTCAAAAGCTCGAGAATAGCGGCAAGCGGGGGCGTTTGCGCATTTTCCTCGGCATGTGCCCAGGCGTAGGGAAAACCTACTCCATGCTTAAGGCCGCGCGAGAAAGCCAGGCTAGGGGAGGGCGGGTCGCCATCGGTGTAGTGGAAACCCATGGCCGCAAAGAAACTGAGGAACTTGTGTCGGGCCTCGAAGTATTCCCGCGAAAGTCCTTGTCCTATAAGGGAACTTCGCTCGCAGAAATGGACCTCGACGCGATCCTGCGCGAGCGCCCGAGCCTCGTGCTAGTGGATGAGCTGGCCCACACCAATGCGCCTGGATCACGCCACGTTAAGCGCTACCAAGACGTGGCGGAGATTCTCCAAGCTGGCATCAGCGTGTATTCCACGATGAATATCCAGCATATCGAGAGCCGTAACGACCAAGTGGCCCAGATCACTGGCATACAGGTGAGAGAAACCGTACCCGATTCTTTCCTGGAGACGGCGGACCAGATCGAGCTCGTGGACCTCGCGCCGGCGGAGCTTCTGCGCCGCCTGTCGGAGGGTAAAGTTTATCTCGGCGACCGCGCTCAGGCCGCGATCCAGAACTTTTTCAAGGAGGAGCATCTAACCGCGCTACGTGAACTGGCTCTACGCTTCACCGCCGAAAAAGTGGACCAAGATCTCCATAGCCAAATGACGATCAAGGGGATCTCCGGCCCCTGGAATACCAATGAGCGCCTGTTAGTGGCCGTGAGCCATAGCCCTTACTCTGCTCGCCTGATTCGGGAGACACGTCGGAAAGCTTACAGCTTGGAAGCTCCGTGGGTAGCGCTCTACGTGAACACTGGCCGTACTCTTTCGGCGGAAGATGAAAAAATGCTCCAGGAGAATCTTACGCTCGCGCGAAGCCTCGACGCGGAAGTGGTCACGGTAGCCGGAGCCGATATCGCGAGCGCAATCCAAAAAGTTTGTCAGGAAAAGAACGTGACCCAGATCGTGATGGGGCGTCCCGATCGTCGGTTTTTCCGCGATCTCATCGCCCGAGGCACGCTACTCGATCAACTAGTAAGGAGCACGAGCAAGATCGATGTGCACGTGGTACGTGCCGAAAGAATGCCGCGGTATACAGGTTTTCACCTTCGCTGGCCTGAGTTCCATTCTTCCTGGCAATCCTACTACAATACCTTCTGGTTCCTATTGGCGATCTCTTTCGGTTGCTATGGACTCCTACCGCTCGCGGGTTACAGAGCACTGGGCTCAGTCTTCTTGCTGGCAATTCTCGTGGTAGCCTCGCTCGCTTCGCGTGGTCCAATTCTCTTCGCAGCGCTCTTCTGCTCCTTTGTATGGAACTTTTTCTTTATCCCACCTACTTTTACCTTCGCCATCAGTGCACCGGAAGACGTAATGATGATGATCTCGTTCTTCGTAGTGGGGGTCGTAGGCGGCCTGCTCACCTCGCGAATCCGCAAACAAGAGATCATCCTGCAGAACCGCGAACAGCGCACGCGGCTTCTTTACGAGCTTTCGCAAAGCCTGGCGGAAGCGAAAGACGTGGGCGAAATCCAGGAAGTGCTGGCAAGTGTAGTGGACCGCCAGTTTGGCGGCACCTGCACCATTTTTCTTGTGGGCAAAAGCGGAAAGATCGACTGGCCTCAGCCCTACGGGAAAAGATTGGATGAGAAGGAACTGGCCGTAGCGCAGTGGGCTTTCGAGAACAACAAGCCTGCCGGCTGGAGCACCCAGACTCTATCCGGAGCCAAGTCACTTTGCCTGCCGATGCGAGGGCGCCAGGGCGTCGTTGGGATACTTTCTTTCTTGCCGATGCGGAGCAATCGAGACTTCTCGATCGAGAAAGAGAACTTTCTTGAGACGGTGCTCTCCCAAGGAGCGATCGCATTTGAGCGCTTTCGGTTTAGTGAGGCTGCGGAGAATGCCAGGGTGTATGAAGCCTCGGAGGTTCTGCACCAAACTCTGCTCAACTCCGTAAGCCATGAGCTGCGCACGCCGATCACAGCCATTATCGGATCAAGCACGGCGCTTAAGGACAAGGTTACCGTTAACGATTCCCGAGCACGGGAAGCTTTGACCGATGAGCTTGTACGCTCCGCTCTTCGCCTGGATCGCGTGGTGGAAAATCTTCTCGACCTCACGCGATTGCAGAAGGGGAGCCTCCAGCTTAAAAAAGAGTGGTTCGATGCCACGGAGATTTTTTCGGAGACGCAAGAGCATTTGCGGGAGGAGCTCGCCGGCAGAACACTCGTTCTTTCTCGCGATGATTCAGTGCTGCTCGAGGCTGACTTCCACCTATTGTCGCACGCGATCCAACAGCTAGTGCTGAACGCGATCAAGTACTCCGATTCCGGTTCAAAGATCGAAGTGGCGATCCTCCGGGATAACCACCAGGCAAAAATCCTCGTTAAGGACGAAGGTCACGGAATCCCTCCCGGCATGGAGAAAAAAGTTTTTGAAAAGTTTTTCCGTGTACCCGGCACCCCGGCCGGTGGTTTGGGTTTAGGCCTCTCCATCGTCGGCAACGTGGTGGAGCTCCACGGGGGCGCGATATCGGCGCGTAACCGCACAGATCGATCCGGGGCGATCTTCGAGGTGCGACTACCCTGGAAGCCCGCACCGGCGGCGTTGCGCGAGGCGCTTCGATGAAAGTAAAACCAAAAATTCTGGTGGTAGACGACGAAGTTTCCGTTTCGCGCTTCGTGCGCCATAGCTTAGAAGCCAACGATTTCGTGACCGTGGAAGCCCACACTGGTAACGAAGGAGTGCAGCGAACGATCGAGGAACGTCCCGATCTCATCGTGCTCGATTATGGACTGCCTGATCTGCACGGGCTAGAGGTTCTAAGGAAGATTCGCGAATGGTCAAAGGTACCCGTGATTTTCCTCACGGTGCGCGATGCGGAGCAAGACAAAGTGGCGGCACTCGATGCCGGGGCCGACGACTATCTCACCAAGCCCTTCAGCGTACCCGAGCTTCTCGCCCGGATCCGCGTAGCGCTCCGCCGAACTCTTCCGCGTGATGATGCTCCTTTGTTCAAGGACGGCCCCCTCGAAGTGGATCGCGCCGGCCACTTGGTCAGAATAGGTGGGCAGGAAATAAAGCTTACGGCCACGGAGTATTCCCTGCTCACCGTGCTGATCAACCATGCGGGGAAAGTGGTTCCCCACCGGATCATCCTGCGCGACGTTTGGGGACCGAACTCGGTGGAGCACCACCACTACCTGAGGGTTTACTTCGGCCAGATCCGCAAAAAGTTCGAGACCGCGCTAGAGGGCGCGGGGCATTTGATTGAGAATGAGTCGGGCGTTGGCTACCGACTACGCTTGGCGGCTGTATAAAACAATTATTATTTAACCACCAGCCGCCCAAAAGTCAGGGAGAGATATCTAAATCTCTCGCAAACGAGCGCAGAGAGTAGCTGCTATTGCGGTTGACGCGAGCCACGCGCTGGTCCAATTCTTTAGGAAGCACGACGATCGTGAGCTTTCGAAAATGCCTTGTATTAGTCGAATCCTACACCCGCAGCCCACCAGAAAATTCGCTCGCTCAGCCGCCTTTCTAATTTCTTATTGCGCACTTCGATATTGTTCGATCGTTCCTCACATACGAAATTTTTCCGGAGCATCACGGATCGTCACAAAAAAAGCCGGAAAATTTTGTATCCGGCTTCGGGCGATTCACAAGTGGCTTTATTCGGCCGATTGGTTGCTCAAATTTTGTTTGCCTGAACCGATATTCTTTTCACCTTCTTGCTGGAACGCGGCTTTCTTAATGGCACTATGGGTTGAACTAACAACTCCGGGTCGCCCTTCAAGGATTTCTCTGATTCTAGCTAGGTCATTTAAGCATTCCTGCTTAGATTCAGATTCTGCTTTTTTTTTGCGGTCAAATTCTGCACGGTCCGCAGCTTCAACTTTTGACTGAGCCTTGTTCAGCTCGACGAAAAGAGTTTCCGCTGAAGCTCCCAAATCATGCATTTTTTTTCGCATGCTCTCTGCGGCCAAGCTGGAACCGGCTCGACATGCATCTTCCATTTTAAGAACCCCTCTCGCTAATTTAATTAAAGAGGTATTCAGCTTACTGGGTAAAGTATTGCGATAATTATTTTCCAATTCTTGCGAATAAAATTCGAGGCCCCTTGCCTTCATAGAAAGCTCCGTGAGCGTGTCGCATAGATCCGTCACTGACTCACCATGCTTTGCTCCAACGATAAGAAACGCATCCATTGTCCGCAAGGAGGTATGCTGTGATGCGAAAAGTTTCTCCTTAACCGGGTCTTGCGCCTCACTAACGGGGCAATTGGCAAACATTAAAATTATAAGAGTATAAATTAGCTTCATAAGCTCTCCTAAGGGCCAGTGTTAAATATAACAGGAGCCAAGCTTAGTGGTCTAGGAGGGAATGGATCCCTTTTGGTCTCGGCTCAATTTTACGCTGGGCTCGAACCCGTAGCGCCACGGCCGGATGATCGAGAATGTAGAGGCGGATTGATTAAAGTGGCGGTGGGCCCGAGGGAGGTTTTTATAGTGAAAATCAGCCTCAAAAAGCTCTGACCCTAAGCATCCGAATCGAAGCGAGAAATCACAAATAACTAAAGAATTCCTTCGCGAAGCAAAAACAAAATTTGGCTTTGTTGCTGGGTGCGTTCTATTTTTAGCTACTTTTGCCTAGTTTCGGGGAGATTCATGCCCCCAGAAATCTTTCAAAAACTTCAAACATCGACAGGATTTATTTTTTCGACTTTTCCAGCAAGTCGTATCTTTTTCGCCTAAGGCCTCAAACGTCTATAAATAAAAAGGCCACTGCAATCGCAATGGCCATCCGCTAAGATTCGTAGGAATTTTGGGATCTAAAATTTCACCCGTCGGTTGAACACTTAGGGCCTTTTACATTTTTTTCCGAATAATTTGGATGCGAGACGAGAATGATAGACAGTGCATTTAAGAACTTGCCTCTTTCCGCTCAAAGTAACGTATAGAGAGCCACTAGCGTGACAATCGGTGCCGTCAACGGTCCCCATATTTACACCTACCCCCAGATCTAAAGGTCCGTCGGAAAGCAAAACATTAAAAAAACCTTCGGAACCCTCGTAAGCAGCAAGAGAGACGTGAATCGATATATTTTTGCTATCGTCTTGCCCCGTGGCGACGAGCACATCGTCTCCTTTTATTGCAAGGTCTTTCTTCGCCGAAAAATTCAAAGGCTGGCTTCCATTAACTTTCGTTTCGACTCCGTAGCTACAACTCATGCTTTCACCATATTTGTTCTGCGGCAGCTTTTGATCAGCAAAAGAATAAGCTGAGTACGCGTTTAAAACTAAGAGAACCAATATTAGGGTTTTCACATTTCCTCAATCCTATGGCGGGTCTTGCCGCGATTCAATCGAGCTACCCTCGCCCTTCTTTTATACGCGCCAGCTCAATCTTCAAAACTGTCTGTGCAGCTGGGTCTGACTCCCAAATCAAACATTGGCCAAGAAGTGGAACAACGTAATGTTGCTGACGCCAATAACTACTCAATTTCACATAGGCTAAGGTGCCGGCCCTCGAAATTGTTTATAAGATCCGAAATAGCGATTCTTAAAGGGTCTATCCTTCTTTCTTCGGTGCCTGACGCCTGTAGTCGTTAAGCTGCAGAACGATTTGCATGATGCCCGCCACTGATTTCGGAGTTAAGTTCAGCCCGTGCTTTACAATTCAGATACAAAAGAGATCTTAGCAAAGATTGTCTACTGGGGGCCTTCGGGTTCAGGTAAGGGGAGGAGAAGAGCTCATGCGCTCAAGAAGAAAAAGGGAATTTGCCGTGACGTGAAGAAATAAGTGAAGACTTGGGATTTCTCCCAAGGGCGGTTTTTTTAAGATCTATTCACTAACTTTGAACTGGCAATCCATTTTGGACAGGAGATCCCATGAGTGGCTATCCGACTTTTGGACAAAGAAGCTAGCTCGGAAAGTTGGCTTATCAAATCTCTGGCTATCAAAAGAGAGCGTGAACCGATCATCTCCGCTTTTGGCGCCAAAATAAAATCGTTCGAGAAAAGAATAATATTCCATATCATCCTCGAAGAGACCATCCACTTGTCTTGAACCGCTCACACGGACAACATGCAGGTTCCGGTAATTAATTTCACCATCATCACTCCAGTCCCTGATCTCGCCCGTTGCAACGAGCTCTACGCGCAAAGAGAGAGCCTCGATACCAACGCAGTCGACCTTGGCCATCATCACATCCCGAAAGTCACGGGGCGGAAAGGCGAAAGTGGTGGACGATACGAACAACAGTAAGAGTGATGCGAAAAATATATTATTCATAAATTATCCCTAAAACAGTGGCCAGAACAAAGCTTTCATAGATTAAACATATAGCCGGCGTCAAGAATGGTTGATATCAAAATGAAAATCTTTGAGGGAAATTTTCGTTGCTCGCGATAGCGCATGGCGCCATACGGCTGCATGGTTTTCGACCACCGAGATTACCGAGATTACCGAGATTACCGAGATTACCGAACACTTTTGCGGGCCACCCTAAGCCCCAAGCGGCCCGGGCAAAAGCGCTTGCCGGCACGAGCCCTCGCGGAAATGCTGGGTATCTCTAGTTCATTTCTCTCGGAGATCCTAGCCGGTAAGAAAAAACTTGAGGTCATGGGCGACCCAGTTAGAGTTTTTTTTGTATTTGCTTTAAATGTCTTTGTAACGAAAGTATCCATTCAAATCCCATCATTTCGCTAAGGTCAAGATGGATTGACCTTAGCGAAAAGGGCATGTATCTTCCGCATAAGTAAATTATGTTAATTTACATACCGCTTTTGGCTTCGACCAACTAAAAGGAGATTAAGATGAAAGTAACCGCCACGTTTTTCGCACTTTTGCTATCTGGGTCCGCTTGGGCAGATAGAGAAATTCCGTACAATTCGGGGTTAATGAATCCGCAAGCCATTCCTCTTGCGGACGTTAGTGATGTTGCAGATCATATTGGTCGCAGTGCTATATTGCTTTGCGGAGAGGGGAATCTATTGGGGATTAAAGATATAGTTGTTTCGTTTAAATCGACTGATCTTACAAAGGTGGAAGATAGGGGTATGGTAAAACTTCAACTACCTGCCGGTGGGGCAACAAATTATTCCGCCGTTGCCGTCTGTAAGTAAATTTCTGGAAAGGTGATCGTCATTTATAGAATTTAACTATGATGACGATTCAATTTATTAATTATCATTTTTATGATGAAGCTCTCTATTTAAGAGAGCTCAATTGTTATCTGATTTTTACGGCCCAAAGCAGATTCCCACCCTTAAATATGAACTCCTTGCTCTGTTCGTTGAGCGCTTCCACGTAGGTGAAGATCACGTATTTTAAAAAGGCCTGCGGGCCGAGCAGTTTGTTCTTTGCTGACCAAGATTTTGCTTTTGCCAGGAAGTTCTTAGCCATCAGCGCGCTCTTGCATAATGTGCATCAGCACATTGGTGCCTAGCGCCTGATCATACTTTTTGAACTTCACAGTATCGGGATCTTTCTGTTTGAGATAGCGCTTCAGGGCCACGAAAAATTCTGGACCAGCCGGATCTAAGAGATACGCCTCGCATAAGGATCGCTCTAGGTCGTAGATCCGGATCTTCTGCCCTGCTAATTTGATAATCGAGATTCCAGTCAATCTCTTGGGCACAACCCTATGCACGAAAAGCATTTTATTACTGATGGAAGTCGTCTTTGCGATGTCTACGTCCACTCGCTCTACGCTGTGGTCAGAAAGCTTGTGCAGAAAGAGCGCCGCTCTTCCCGAAATCGTCGCCTTCGGAAAGTACTTTGCCACCGCAATAGCAGCGGCCGTAAAGGGATCAAGGGAAGGGGAGGAATAGATTCCGCTCCCAATTGCTTGAAGCTCACCACTCTCTACTTTACGTTTGATCCCTACACGGTTACCAAAGATGCGCTCCAGGTCTTTCGACCTCAGCACAAAGTTCTTGGGCAGTTTTTTAGCTCTTTTTCCCATTGTAACAATCTTATCACCTTATCGGCATTGGTGATAAATTTGTTACATATGAAAAATGAACGTGAAAAACACACTTATTTCACATCTAAAAAGTTTTTGATCGAAATTCACCTTTGGAATCAAAGGCTTGAAAAATTGGTGCCCAGGACTGGACTCGAACCAGCATGCTTGCGCGTCACCCCCTCAAGATGATGTGTCTACCAATTTCACCACCTGGGCATTAGGGTATTGCCGGAAACTAGCACCGTGAGCAGGGAATCTCAAGCTTAGATCCGAGCTTTTGCTGCGCGTTAGAACTCTAAGTCTATACCGAGATTATGAGTTAAGCCTCGGAGTTCGCCCGCGCGATCCAGGGCCGTATAGGTAAGGTAGAACTTGCGGATGCCGGTGTTCACGAGCGCGCGGCTCGCCACGATGGGCTCTACGCGGTTGAGATTGAAGCGCGCGCCGCCGCCGTAGTTGGTGGAGGAAACGCTGCGTGCGGGGCCGGTATCGAAGCTCGTGGTGGTTCCGGTTCTCATGGCCGTTTCCACCGAGTAGCGCTTGATCTGCACCTGATCAATGCCCACAAAGGCGAAGGGCACGAGGAGCTGGCCGAGCACGTAATCGAACTCGTAGATGGCGCGGCCGCCGTAGCTCGTTATCTGGAGGGGAGTAGCCGAAACCGAAACCGCTTTGCCGGTTACGAAATCGGTGGTGGGAGTGGTGAATTTCGAGAGGTAGGCGCCGCCGATCACGCCAAGGCCGAAACGTCCCCAAGTTAAGCTCTTCAGGGGAAAGTAGGTGAGAGAAATCAGGGCACCATCGGTGTCGGGATTACCTTTGGGTCCCACATTAGAGCGGTTAAAATTATAGCCACTGAAGGCGCGGCGGGCGTAGGCGAGGCCGATCTGCCAGGAACCATTTTCGTGCGGGAAAAGGCTGCGCTGCGAGTAATCTTTTTCGCTTTTTTCGCGCTGGCGCGTGCGTTCGAGATAATCGTTGTACTCATCATAAACATCTTTTCCCGAATCGGCGTTCACGGCGGCGGGCGGAGGCGAAGCTTCCGTTTTGCCGGGAATACTATCGATCGGCACGGGCATTTCTGTCTTGGCGGCACCGTCGGCTACGGGATTTTCCGTGGCGCCAATCGTGGGGGCCGGATTGTCCATCGCGGCGGGGGGAGTGGAGGGAGCGGCGGCGGCTTGGTTTTTAAATACCGGAGTGGGCGCGGGGAGGTTATCGTCGAGCGCCATGAAGGGATCGGGGCTCGTGGAAGGGGTATCCGCTGCGCTGGCTTGAGTGGCTAGTGCGAGGCTGAACGTGATTACGAAGAGGTACTTCATTGCTTACGCTTCTCCCAGTCGGCCAAGAATTGCTTGAGGCCGGCGTCGGTTAATGGATGCTTCACGATTTGCTGGAGGGTTTTCAATCCACAGGTAGCCACATCGGCGCCCACAAGCGCGCAGTGGTGCACGTGCACGGGATGGCGGATCGAGGCGGCCAGGATCTGCGTGGTGAACTTGTAGTTATCGTAGATGGTGCGGATATCGCGGATCAGCTGCATGCCGTCTTGGGAGATATCGTCGAGACGGCCGATGAAGGGGGAGATGTAAGTAGCGCCCGCTTTGGCGGCCAGGAGGGCCTGGTTCGGGGAAAAGCAAAGGGTCACGTTGGTGCGGATGCCTTCCTTCGAAAAGCCTTTCGTGGCGATCAGGCCTTCCTCGGTGAGCGGAACCTTCACTACAACATTGCGATGCATGGCCGCGAGTTTACGGCCTTCTTCGAGTATTTTCGGGGCTTCTAAGCTCACCACTTCGGCGCTCACGGGGCCATCCACGATTTCGCAGATCTCCCGGATGAGGGATTCGAAGTTCTTGCCTGATTTTGCCACTAAACTTGGGTTCGTGGTCACGCCATCGATGATGCCCATGCTGTTGGCCAGCTTGATCTCGTTGGTGTCTCCGCTATCGATGAAGAATTTCATTTTCTCTTTCCTATCCAAGAAGCCTACACGGTGCCAGGTTAGTGGTTTCCTAAGTAGGCTTCTCGTATTCTGGGATTATTCAACAAATTGCGCGCTTCGTCTACGAGCGTGAGCTCGCCGGTTTCTAAAACCAGCCCGCGGTGTGCGATCTGGAGGGCGAGGTGTGCGTTCTGCTCTACCAGCAAGATCGTGGTGCCGCTCTCGGCATTAATATCGCGGATGATCTTGAAGATCAGGGCGATCACTTGGGGCGCGAGACCCAAGGAGGGCTCGTCGAGCAGGAGTAGGCAGGGATGGCTCATGAGGGCGCGGCCAATGGCGAGCATCTGTTGCTCGCCGCCCGAGAGCGTGCCGCCGGCTTGCGTGCGGCGTTCCTTCAAGCGAGGAAAATGGGAAAATACTCTCTCGCGGTCCTGTTCAATCTTATCTTTATTCGATTCCCGCCAAGCGCCGAGATCGAGGTTCTCGTCTACGCTGAGCTCAGGGAAAATTCCGCGTCCTTCGGGCACATGGGCGATTCCAAGAGTGGCCACTTTCTGCGGCTTGCGGTGCGACCAGCTGGAGATCTTCGAGGTCTCAAAAAAGATCTCACCGGTCTTGAGCGGAACGAGGCCCGAGATGGCGCGTAGGCAGGAAGTTTTTCCGGCGCCGTTGGCGCCGAGCACAGTTACGATTTCGCCTTTGGGAATGGAGAAGCTCACGTCGCGCAGAGCCTGGATGCCTCCGTAGGCTACGCTCACGTTTTTGAATTCGAGCATGTTCGCCATTCTATTCAGTCCCGAGGTAAGCGCGGATCACGTTCTTATCTTCCTGCACTTCTTTCGGCGAGCCTTCGGCGATCTTCTTGCCGTATTCCAGCACCGCCACGCGCTCGGAGATTCCCATCACGAGGCGCATATCGTGCTCGATGAGGAGGATCGAGAGCTGGAAGCGATCGCGCACGAAACGGATCATTTCCATCAGCGCGGCCGTTTCTTTGCCGTTCATGCCGGCGGCAGGTTCGTCGAGAAGCAGGATCTTCGCGCCCGTGGCGATCGCGCGCGCGATCTCGAGGCGGCGCTGCACGCCGTAAGGCAGATTGCGGGCGAGGGTGCCTTCGGGGATGCCGTCGAGCTGAAGGATTTTGAGCAGCTCGTCTACTTTCGCCTTCTTCGCGTCTTCATCGCGGAAAAAGGCCGGAGTGCGGAAGAGGGAACGCAAGGTGGAGTTGCGCGTGGTGCGATCAAGCGCGATGAGGATATTGTCGCGCACGGTGAGCTCTTTAAAGAGCCGGATATTCTGGAAGGTGCGGGCGAGGCCGAGATCGGTAACCGAATGCACCTGCATTCCCTTCAGATCTTTGCCAAAGGCGCAGGCCGTGCCGTGCGTGGCTTCGTATACTCCGGTGATCACATTGAAGGCGGTAGTTTTGCCGGCGCCGTTCGGGCCGATCAGCGCTAGGATCTCGCCCTCGAAAAGTTTCAGCGAAAGATTCTGCACGGCTTTGATCCCGCCGAAGTGCACGGAAACATCGCAGAGCTCGAGCACAGCGTTGCGAGAGGCGTTCATGTCTTCTGCCTCCATAAGCCCCACTTACGGAGGAAATAGGAAAGCTCGTGGCGGCCGAGCAACCCGTTGGGCTTGAACACCATGAAGAGAATGAGAATCAGGGAATAGAAGATCATGCGGAAGTCGAAGCCAGTCCACTGCTGGAGCGGGCGCAAAGCTTCGGGCAGGATCGAGAGCGCGATCGCGGCGAGGATCGCGCCGCTCACGGAACCGAGGCCGCCCAGCACGATGATCACCACGGCATCGAAGCTCTTCATGAAATTGAAATTGCTCGGCGAGAGGTAGCCGTATTGGTGGGCGTAGAGGCCGCCCGCTACGCCCGCCCAGAACGCGCCGATCACGAAGGCGCGCACCTTCACGCGCGTGGTATTCACGCCCATGGCTTCGGCGGCCACTTCATCCTCGCGCACGGCGAACATGCCGCGGCCCGTGGGGGTGCCTAAGAAACGGAAGGCGCAGAAGGAACAGGCGAAGGCCGCGAGCAGGAGCCACACCTGATCGGTGAAGATGAGAATTCCCGAGAGCCCGCGCGCGCCGCCGAGAGTCTCGATGTTGAGGAGCCCCACGCGGATAATCTCGCCAAAGCCCAGGGTAACGATCGCGAGGTAATCTCCTTTGAGCCGCAAGCTAGGCAAACCCACGAGATAACCGCCGATCGCAGCGAGCAAGCCTCCTGCCACGAGCGCGGCAAGAAAAAAGAGGGCTTCCATCGGGCCCGTGAAGCCGAACTTCGGAAGCAGAAACGTGGTGAGCGCGGCCGCGCAATATCCGCCCACCGCCATGAAGCCCGCGTGGCCTAGCGAAAACTGCCCGGTGAAGCCGTTCACGAGCGTGAGCGAAGTGGCGAGGATGATATTCATCGCCGCGATCAGGAAGATCGATTGGAAATAAGGATTGATGCTCGGATACACGCCGTAGGCGAGCACTAGGCATCCCGCCGCCGCGATCGCCCAGGGGATAAAGCTCTGGAGAGTTCGCTGCATCTAAACCTTCTCCGCTACGGCTTTGCCGAAAAGGCCTTTGGGCCGGAAGATCAGGATCCCGATCAGCATCGCGTAAGCGAGAGCATCGCGCAGCGTGGGCATGCCGTAGACCACGATATACTGCTCGGAGAGCCCCATGATCATGCTGCCCACCACGGCGCCACGCACGTTGCCGATCCCGCCGAATACAGCCGCCACGAAAGCCTTCATTCCCGGAAGCATTCCCATCAGCGGCTCGATCTTAGGATAAGCGAGACCGAAGAGCACGCCGCCCGCGCCGGCCAAGGCCGAGCCGATCACGAAAGTGAGACTGATGATGAAGTTCACGTTGATGCCAAGGAGGAGCGCCACCTTATGATCGTGCGAAACGGCGCGCATCGCCTTGCCCACCTTGGTGCGGAACAAAATGAACTCGAGCGTGAGCATCAGCACTACGGCCGTTACAAATACGAGGATCTGGATCGGATCGATTTGCACATCGCCGATATGCATCGAGGTATTGAGGTCGATCAGAGTAGGGAAGGGCCGCGGGTTGGGCCCAAACAGCATCTGCGCGCCGAACTGGAAGAGCATCGATACACCCACGGCAGTGATCAGCACATTGATCCTCGGCGCATTTCGGAGCGGGCGGTAGGCGAGGCGCTCCACCAGAAAGCCGATGGTGGCCGTTACCACCATGCTGAGGAAGAGAACGAGGAGGAAAATCCCGATGCCTTGGCGCTGCCCATCACCCGAACCGAGCGCATTGCCGATATAAAAGCCAGAATAGGCGCCGAGCATGAAGATCTCGGAGTGGGCGAAGTTGATGAACTGCAGGATGCCAAATACGAGAGTATAGCCCAGTGCAATGAGGGCGTAGATGGCGCCCAAGGAGAGGCCGTTAATGGTGTGCTGGATGAAATCGCTCACTGGCCAATAGTCTACCTAGTTTCGGGGGGAGGTCACTGCAAAAATGGCGATATCAGCAGGGAATTTGCACAATCGAGCGACAAGGGAAGGGCCCATGAAATCAAACTTGGCGCAAGATGCGGATAGGCATCACTTTTTCGAGCAACAGGAACTAGCCGAGCTTCGGAAGGAGATCAGCTAACCCCAATGAGCTCAGCTTGGTAACGAAATGGCATTGTTCGGGCAAGAGATCACCATAAATATTGGGCTTATCGCCTGCGTGGCAATAGGTATTTGCACGCTCATCGCCAAGCTGGTTCATTAAATAAAATCTATAGCACCGTTCCCGGGAACGGCCCCGAATGCAATGCGTTAATTATCGAAAAGAAAAAGGCACCTGCCGGCCGAGCCGACAAGTGCCTCCTTCCGAGCGCTCAGGCTAAGGATGAAAGACAGCCGCAGGCTGTTAAGGATTCACAGTACCAAAGGGACTACGGATTAACCGTCGCGAAGTACTTCGCCACGCCGTCCTTGAATTTGAGAACCACCGCGCTCTTCACGGCGTTGCGGTCTTTGTCGAGGGTGATTTCCCCGGTTACGGCTTTGTAGCCGCTCGTGCCAGCGAGAGCGTTCTTGATCTCTTCGCGGGTGAGGGCCTTGGCGCGCTTCATGGCGTCGATGGTCACGTTGAACGCGTCGTAGCCGAGGGCGGCCATCGCGTCGGGCAGTTCACCGTTGTATTCCTTCTTAAAGGCTTCGATGAAGCTCTGGGCGCCCGAGTCTTTGGTATCCGGCGCGTAATGGTTCGAGTAGTAGGCGCCTTCCAAGGCTTCTTTGCCGGCCACTTTCACGAGGTCTTCGGATTCCCAGCCGTCGCCGCCGAGGATGGCTTGCTTGATGCCCATGCCGCGAGCTTGCTTAAGGATCAGGGCTACGTCGTTATAGTAGCCAGGCACGAAGAGCACGTCGGGCTTCTTCGACTTGATTTCCGTGAGCTGGGCTTTGAAATCCGTGTCCTTGCTCTGGTAGCTGGTATCGGTCACGATCTTGCCGCCTTGCGCCTCGAAGGCTTTCTTGAAGTAATCGGCGAGGCCTACGGAATAATCCTGAGCCACGTCGCGGATAATCGCCGCGGTTTTCGCCTTGAGGTTCTCTTTCGCGAACTTCGCCATCACTTCGCCCTGGAAGGGATCGATGAAGCAGATGCGAAAGATATAATCGCCTTTTTGCGTAACGGCAGGATTAGTGGAGGAGGGCGATACCATGGGCGTCTTGTAACGCTGGGCCACGTCGCCGGCTACGATGCTGAGCTTGGAAGCTACTTCGCCGAGTACGGCGAGCACGTTGTCTTGCGTGATGAGCTTGGTCACCATCGTAGAAGCTTCTTCGGGCTTGCTCTGATCGTCGTAGGTGATCACTTCCACGGGCTTGCCGTTGAAGCCGCCGGCCGCGTTGAGAAGTTTCATCGCGAGGTCTACGCCTTTGCGGGTGCTCACGCCGAAGCTGGCGGTATCACCGGTGAGGGAAGCGTAATGGCCGAGCACGATTTTATCGGTGGCCGGAGCCGAGGTAGCGGCGGTATCCGTGGTGGCTTCTTTTTTGGTGCAACCGTTGAGAGCGAGGGCCGAGAAACCTAATACGAATGCAAGTTTCGAAATCCGTGAATGTAAATTCATTTTTTCTCCTTCACCTTTTCCAGGTACATTTGTTTTGCTTCATTCAAAAAGTCTTGTCAAATTGGAAGCGTAGGAGGCTGGGAGCGTCTTGAACCGGCGCGCCGGAAAAAACATGAAGCAGGAGAATAAGGAACGCACCAAGCCGAAACTCGCCATGCTCGTGAAAGGCTATATGGGCTTTCTCACCGGCACGGGAAAAAGCACGTCGACGATTTCCTCGTACCGCGGCGATCTCGACCTCTTTGAAAAATTTTTGCGCGAGCGCAAAAAAGATTTCTACCGCCTCGTGCCGCGCGACTTCGAAGCCTACCAGTATTGGCTAGAAAAGAATGGCCTCAAGACCAATACCCGACGCCGAAAAATCCTTAGCGCCAAAGCGCTCGTGAGGTACGCGGTGAGTCGCAAGAAAATGGCCACCTCGGCGCTGCAGTACGTGAAGGCGCCCGAGCGCCTCGAACGCCTACCGTGGATTCCGGGCCGAATGGATTTCGAAAAAATTCTCGGCGGTATCGATCCGCGCACGCTCACCGGCCTACGCAATGGCCTCGTGGTGAAGCTCTTGGCGGAAACGGGACTCACCTTGGCGGAACTCTGCGCGCTTCGCTGGGAACAGATCCAGGGTGGGATCATTTCGTGGGACACGGGAAAACGCCCCCGCAAATTGCGGATCGAGCCGGAAACCCAGGCCCAGCTCCAGGAATGGCGGCGGAAAAACTCCGGCAAACACCTCTTTCCCGGCTTCAATCGCCACGGAATTACCTCGGAAAAGATGACCCCTCGGGGAGTGGAGCTCTTCTTCCGGATCTTGGCGAAAAATACGGGCTATCGCTCGCTGAAACCCAAAACCCTGCGCCACTACGCCGTGATGGAATGGCTGCGCGCGAACGTGGCGGAGGGGGAAATCCAGAATCGTCTCGGCGTGCACCCGAATTATTCTCTCGCCGCCTACCGAAAAGTTCTCGAACGTGAACAGAACGCTTAAGGCCGCCGCCCCCGCGCTCGGCGTGGCCTCGCTATTCTTCCTACATTTCTTTCGCCTCGGCGATCTTCCCGCACTCCATTACGACGAAGCCTGGGCCCTAAACTATTCCTGGAGAATTTCCTTTGAGCGCGGCTTTTGGCCGCTCGCGGCCATGAGCCCCTACACGGCGCCCTGGGCCCATTACTGGGCGGCGCTCTGGATGAAAATCTTCGGGCCCTCCGTTTTAGTTTTTCGGGCTTCGCAGGTAACGCTCGCGCTCGCGGGAATGCTGGCGCTGGCTTTTTCTTTAAAGAAGAACTTTAGTAGGGTTCGTTTTCTCTGCGTCCTGCCGCTCCTTCCGGCCCTAGTATTGAACCATCGCTTCGCGGTGGAGCTGAATGGATTTCATGTTTTGGCTTTAGGGCTCTTCTGCCTGGCGCTTTCGCGAAAACGCTACGCACTCGCCGCCGCGGTGGCTTGGGCGGGAACCACGGCGCATATTTTATTCTACGCCGTGCCGCTTGGCTTGCTCGCGGCCATTTACCTGCAAGGCATGGCGCTAGAGAGGCGCGCCCGCCTCTCTGCCCTCGCTTACTTTTTGCTTACGGGAATCTTTTTCTTTCGCGTGCTCCTGGAGATCCCCGAAAAGGGAAAGGCGGCGGCACTGGTGGCATCCGGCTTGGTGGCGGCGGCGTCTTT
>JACCDG011150856.1_pt1 | contig 19903 bp, 14 predicted proteins | sample 7442471 | NCBI WGS metagenome assembly JACCDG01 (sample SAMN15323444, study PRJNA562643) | freshwater metagenome | isolation source: river surface water | place: USA:Blue River Watershed | collected 2017-08-17 | reverse complement strand
GTTGCTGGCGGGTCTTGGCAAAATGCAAAACCACCCCTTGGGCTTGCGCATCAGGGGTCAACACATCACGTAGCCCGGATAGCACGTCATCCAAATTCACAAACGTGGCGTGCACCGGCATGGCGCCTGATTGCAGACGAGACAACTCCAACAAGCGGGTGATCTGGTTGTGAATGGCGCTGGCTGCTGACTCGATCTTTTGCACCGTCTGCTTGACCTGTTGCTCACCCACGTTACGCAAGTCGCTATGCCGCAAAAAGCCCGCGTACAACGAGATGGCGCGGATCGGCTGCTTCAAGTCATGGCTCACGCCGGCCAAGAACAAGCCCTTGGTGCGTGATGCGTTTTCTGCATCGGCCTTGCGCACTTCCAGGTCGTCGATCAGATTCTTGTTTTCATAACGCAGGCGCATGGTTTCGCGGTGCAAGCGGTTGGTGATGTGCGCATAGTTGGACATCGCACCCAGGTAGACCAAACCCAGCGCCGCCAGGATGAGGTGTTCTGTGCCGCCCACGTTTGCCATCAGCCACACATAGGGCAACAGCGTGGGCAACACAAACCAATAAAACGCGGGCAGATAGATGGCCAATGGCGTGACCGAGCCCCCTATCAAGCCCCCGACGTATGACCCCACCACCAACTGCGATGTGGCATTGGCGGGATCAAAGTACATCCAGACAAATGCCGCCCACACGCTGCCCGTCAACAGCGACGAACAAGCAAACACATGCAGCACCAAGGCGTACTTCTGCTGCGGCTCCAGGCGGGGCTTCATGTAACGCACAAAGCCCTCACGCAGCAGGTTAGACACGGCCGCCATCACCACCCAGGCCACGATGGCTGACAAGGGCACCTTGCCGTACATCAGCCAGGCACTGACCAATGACAACAGCGTCATCGCAATCAGCGGAAAGTGGATGTCGTGGATGAAGTACCGGGCAAAGGCGCGTTCTTCGTATTGCGTCAGTGCGTCTTTTGTTTGAGCGCCGAACATGGCCCTGCCTTGTTGATTGGGGTAGGACGCCAATATGCCATCCAACAGGCTTTGCCGCTGCACATACGCCCAAGTGCGTAGGGGTTTCGCTTGGGGCTACGCAACAGGGCGAATTGTTGTTCGCATCCTGCGCTCCTACGATTGACTTCATCATTTTTAACAGCATCCATGGCCCTGCTGGTCATGCGTGCCCGGGGAGGTCCTATGCGCTGTTTGTCGATGGCAGCGAGTCTGGCTGCTGCATGGTTGATATCCGCCTGCGGCGGCGGAGGTGGCAACTCAGCCGAACCCGGTCTGGCCGTCAGCAGCACCACGCAATCGGTAAACACTGCCGGCGGAACGGTGGCTCTACAGGGGCTCAGCCTGACGCTGCCAGCGGCAGCGCTGACGGAATCCGTTCAAGTGGGTGTACAGCAAGAGACGGTAGCCAGCCCTGCCTTGGCGCGCTTTCGATTCAGCCCTGCAGGTCAGACACTGAAAACCCCGGCCGAGTTGCGGTACAGCGCAGCGGGGCTGCCAGCCAACGTGCGGTTTTTCTGGGAGGTGAACGGCGAACAATGGATGGTTCCCGGCACGGTCAGTGCAGGCACGCTCACCTCATCCATCACCACGCTGGGCTTCAATGCAGCGGGCACGTCCCTGCGGGCCCAGGCCGCTTCACTGACTGCACGCGCCAAAGCCGCCAGTGCGCGTGCGCTGCCGCTGTCCGAAAGCGGCGGTGAAGGTGTGGGCGGCGGCGTGGTCGTGCTGCCGGTGGATTGCGATGTCCACATCACCGAGCTGAAGGCGCGCCTCGTCCGCGCAGCCACCGAAGGCGACCAGATCCGCGCAGCAGCCATCTTCAATGACCTGCAAGCCACCCGCTTTGCTGTCATGGCCATGGATGCGGCCGTGGTGCAAACCGACACCATGACCTTGCTGCCCGGTGTGATCGCCAAAAACACCACCGTGCTGGTCAGCCGCGATGCCAATGCCGAAGAGGGCCAGGCCCAACTGGTCAAACAAGGCGTGGGGCTGGTGTTCTCGATGTCGTCGTCTCGTGCGGATGGCCCTGCGCAAGCTGCTCGCAACATGGTTGAGCTGTCCACCGTTGAGCTGGTGGGCAGGCTGATCAAAGCCCCCTACTGGCAATGCCTGGGCATCCCCGACACCGACCCTGAAGTACAACGTGAACTGGATGACTGGTTCCTGTCGATGGAAGAGGGCGAACGCATCCGGTTTTACAAACAACGCATGCGTGAAGGCCGTTACTACAACGGCGCGATTGATGCGCAACCCGACGCGGCCTTTCAAAGTGCGCTGCGTGATTACCGACTAGCCATGGGCCTGCCCAAACAAGGCCCAATGGACGAAGCCTTCTTTCGGCAATTGGTGACCCAAGCGGTGCCCCGCAAAGGCAGTGTGCCCACACCCAGCCCCAACGGCCAACCCATGAGCTTGACGCTGTTGGGCAACCCCACCCAAGGCAAGCCATCGACCAAGTTGGAGCTGCGCATGAACACGCCCGGCTATGTCTATTGCTACAGCCAGGATGAGGCCACTGGCCGCATCCAACGCATCTTTCCGAACCGGTTTCAACCCGACCCACGCTTGAACCCCGGCAAACCATTGAGCCTGCCCGGCAAGGCCTCGTTTCAGCTCAACCCCAGCGCCCAACACGCCTGCATCCATGCACCGCAAGAGGTGTATGCCGATTTGCCACCCCAACTGCGATGGGGCGATTTTGAAGACATCCGCTTGAACTCGTTTGAAGAGATCAGACAGCAGTTTGCGCAAGCATCCGGGATGAAGGTGGTGTTGGTAGAGCAGGTGGGGGGAAGGCGGTGAGCCTATCGGCAAGAAGTGCAGGCCACCTACCCACCACGCAGGTCACCCAGCGCCTCAGCAATTTGGCGTAGATAGGGCAGGCTTGGGTCATCAACTCGCATCGTGCGCCCTCAACTGGGAGTGTCAGGGGTCCGAAGATAACGAAGTAACCGATTCATTACCCCGCCTCACACACAGAAATCCTGACACTCCCAAATCCAAGTATTCGCCATTCGCGAATTACGAATATCCGTCGATTTCATCGACTTTGGCAAGTCGCCAGGGCAATGTGCAGTCCTTGCACGATGAAGTCGGTTCTACATCGCGACTTACTTCGTTAGTCGAAGCACAACATTCATGGGGCCGCTACCTTCATGGCGGACATAGTGCACTGGGCCGTAGTAGACAAATGGAGCTCCCTTGCCATTGGAAAGTTTGTGCTCTCGTACAAACAGATGAATACTCCACCCGCTCCTGGCATGTTCAATGATCCCTTTGCCCTTACTTGATTCAGGCTTTGTGGAGTTTTGGCTTTGCCAATGGAAGTTTTCTTCGTCAATCCAATAGTCAGCAAACCGATGCTCAGCCGCTTTACCTTGCTTATTTAAGGTAACCAGCAGCACATGAGCCTTTTGCTCGGCCAGTACAACATGGCCAGCATTCCAGTTGCCAGGATTGAACTCCGTTCCAAATAAGGTGGGAATTTCTTCTCTTGGAATCGATTCCCCGATGGCCATTTCTAGTGGATCGATGACTTCTTTGAAGCGGGCCAGAGTTCTCATGTCCTCCGTGGCTTCCATATCTGCATAGTCTGGGTTGTTCGCCCTCAAGGTGTAGCCGCCATTTGGGTTCTTCAGCACCACTCGCAGTAGATACTGGTTGTCCCCCGATTCGTCCTGGCGTTCAATCGCCATGACAGCGCCGGTAATTGATCCCGCGTTTGTAGAAGAAAGTCTTTCTAACAACAAATAGTCGCCATCACGAATCGGATTTTTCCCTCCATTCATCGAGTTTCCCGAAGCACGTGCAACGAAATGCTTTTGCGGATCGAGGCGACCATGACCATCTCCCAAAGCTCGATACTCTTCCGAATCTGCTCGGCCAGTTTTGAAGTGCCCACAGGCAATCTTGATGTTTGGAAAAAATGGTAAGGCGGTACTCGCCCTTTTTGGGCGAACAAACGGTATGACATTCGAGCCAGGGTCCGCCGCTTTCTTTAACTCATGTGCGGCGAGACGATAGTCGATGAGCTCTTGAACCAAGGCTGTCCAGCATTCCAGATTGTCTTGACGAATCGACACCTTTGATTTAAAGCGACCAGCGTCCAGTTCAAACTGGCTCTGACCCTTTGAGTTCTCGCCAATCCAGGCACTGACCGGATTGCTGCGCCAATAGCGAACCCAATCGGCACCATGTCCATCTGAATGAGGGGGAAGATTTTCTGGTAGTTCCCCCAGCAAGGGGCGGCGTCTCAGAAGCACATGCCACGATTGAGCAGCCAACACAGGCAAGGCTGGCGGGTGCTGCCAACCACCAAGCTCTTGGAATGCCTCGAGTAACACCATCTTGTAGCTCTTGTTCATCGATGTGACCTCGATGTCCACAAGCATATTTTCTTGGTCAGTCACCAATGTCAGTTCATCGGTTTCAAGCTCATTGAACGCCCGCAACATCCCAAACCAGCTGCCATAACCCTTGCGCACAGCACTCATTGACATCCCGGCTCGGTAGGCCTCACTAGCTGTCGGACGCCGCCCCAGTGACTGCTTTAGCGCTTCGTATTCTTGTTGTAGTCCTGGACTTTCGAGTGACTTCAAAAAGTCGATCAGTTGCAGGTCGAAGTTAACGAAACATCCTTCTGGCAATTTGAGTCGATCTGCCTCGACATCACGAGCAAAATCGGCTAACTGCCCGTAGCTGTGCCCCACTTCAAACAGGGCTTGCGGCTTATGTAAAAAGCTCTTGTGATTTCCGATGAAGTCCAAGACAACGAGCTTGTCTTTGCCTTGCGCACGGCGCAGGCCGCGTCCCAACTGCTGCAGAAACAGAATTTTTGATTCAGTCGGCCGAAGCATCATCACCGTATCGATCTCTGGCAGGTCCATGCCTTCGTTGAATAGATCAACAGAAAACAGAACCTGAATGCTTCCGGCCCGCAGTAACTCTAATGCCTCTGCTCGGCCGAGCGCGGAGCCCCCATACACAGCTTGAGCTGATATGCCTGCTTTTCGGAACTGCTCAGCCATGAACTCGGCATGCTTCACCGATACACAGAAAGCCAAGGTTCGCTGTTGCTTCAAGCGCCGCCACTCACCCAAAGCATGGCGAGCGCGACCCAGCGTCGCGAGCTTGCTTGACAGCGCCTCTGGTTCGAAACGCCCGTTTCGCCAAGGGATCTCGCTGTAGTTTACCGACTCATCGAAGATACCGTAGTAGTGAAATGGCGTCAGCAGCTGATTGCTAATCCCTTCAAACAAGCTGCATGTGAAAACCAGATTGTCATCACAGAGGCTAAGGATGTCAGACTGATCTGACCGATCGGGCGTTGCCGTCAGTCCAAGCATGAAGCGAGGATTGAAGTAATTCAGCAGCCGTCGATAAGTAGGTGCCGCAGCGTGGTGAAACTCATCAACCACGATGTAATCAAAGTGATCTGGGCTGAACCGTTCTAGGTGAGACTCCTTACCGAGAGTCTGAACCGAAGCACACAAGATGCTGGTATCAATATCCCGCTTTTGTCCAGCGTAGTACCCGACACTTGCATCTGGCCGGATACGCAAGAATGTCGCCGCAGCTTGGTCCAAAATTTCTTCGCGGTGTGCAACGAACAAAACTCGTCGAGCACCAATGGCTTGGGTGTCGAATGCGGCAAGCCATGTCTTACCAAGTCCGGTAGCCAAGACGACCAAGCCTCTTCGATAACCCTCTTCGCGTGTAGCTATCAAGGCATCCAAGGCCAACTTCTGTACGCTACTTGGCTCAGGCGGTGGCTCCTTCTCTTCTTCTGCCGCGGCTGGAGTGCTTGGCCTACGCATAACAAGACGACGCTTATCGTAGGCATCGATCCATTCATTTGTTAGCTCTACGGTTTGTGGGTGACTAAACAGTTCATTGAACCGCTCTCGAGCCTCCAAAAAGCCGGGATCATCTGGGTACTCAATACGGTAGTTCCACTCCAGACCCGTCCGCAGTGCTTGTTTGCTAATGTTGCTTGAACCAATGAAGGCTGTTCCAGACAATCCGTTTTGTAGATGTTCATTGGCAAAGATGTAAGCCTTCATATGAAAACTGGATTGCCCAGCTTCAAAGACTCGCACATCTGCACCTTGCTCTTTTAGCAGCATCAACAACCGACATGCCTCAATGTCGGTGACATCAAGGTAGTCACACGTCAGCACTCGCATCCGGACTACTGGCCGAGAACTTTCGACATTTGGTTTGAGTGCGCCATGTAGGTCAGGCATCAACAGCTTCAAGCCAGAAGCCATGATGAATGAAACACTGATATCAATCTGATGGGCCCGATTGATTTCATGAACCAATTTAGGGAGAAAGGGATCGTCACCCCCTGTGGTTAATTTATGTACCTTGGTTGGTGCTTTTCTGAAAATGCCATTGACCCACCGCTCGCAGCGGTCAGGCCGTTGATCTTCTGTGATCCATGTTTCTCGGACTTCAACTTCCTGAAGAAGATCAATGAGTTGATGAAGAGATTCAACTGTCAGATCAGTGAAGAAGCGCTCCCCGTGTATGCGTTCACTTTCGCCCAGCTTGAAACTCACATACAGTGTCCCACCAGGTTTGAGTCCCTTCCACAAATGCTCGAAAGCTTGAGGCAACTCGACTTTGTTGAGATGCAAGAGACTCGCACAAGCCCATATGCCATCGAACTTGTTGACTTCACAGAAGTCAACAAATGAAAGGACATCTACCTCTATACCTGCATGTTCTTGGGCGCGTTTGGCTAGCTCGGACGAAGCGTCAAAGGCGCTAACTCTGAAGCCCATTTCTTTGAATGCTTTCGAGTCTCGACCAGATCCGCAACCTGCATCCAGAATGTGCCCACGCGGTGTAACGTGCTTGATGAAGCGCTCGTATAACGGCGCCATATCAACATATGCGGTGGTCTGAAAAAACGCTTCGGCGTTTCGGTTGTAGTAATCAAGCGTTTGCGTCATGGTGGCGCCGGGTTGAATTTCAGACTGACTTTTGGTTTGCGATCCCCTGGCGTACTCTTCCACTCGGCATACGCGTAAAGGCGAGAAATCCCATCCTCGTCGTCATCGCTCACAGCATGGTGGCAACAACTCAAGCTTGCTGCCATGGTAGATGTTCACTGCCCATGTCCTCTCCGCATCGCGGTCCCAGATTGGTCGAGCGTAAAACAATTCGGTGACAGCGAGAACCTGTCCAGATCAGCTTGTTCTCAATGCCCATGAATAGGCCAAGCCACATTTGTATTACCGGACAAATGACTGAAATTGCCCGATTGTCTTGTTGCTGAATCCAGACATCCGTGCCATTTGAATGGCGCAAGGCCATTCAAATATCTATTCAATCATTATGTCCGCTCAGTTCGACTTTCTCCGACGCTGGATGCCGCATACAAACGCCAGCCCCACACCCAACATGGCCAGGCTGGATGGTTCAGGCACAGCCGCTGCAACGGTTGGCTCGGCATACACGAAGTCATCCATAGCAACCAGGTCACCCACACCACGGCCCAATACGCCATTGCTGGCGATGGTGGCCAGGCCTGAGGTCAAGCGCACGCGGCTGATCAAGTCGCCCCCTGTCGAGATGGCACCCAAGAAGCTGAAGCCCTTGTTGCCGCTGACCATGGCGTCTTGTTGATAAATCAGTGTGCCCTTGGCATCAAAGAACTCCATCTTGGTCTGGCCGTAGTCTTCTACGCCAGTGAAGATGGCACCAAAGGCGCGTGTTGCGGCTACGTCTGAGGTGCCCGGTACAAAGAACGTGACATCAGTGATGTTGCTGTTGATGGCGGTGAACAAACGTTGTGGGCTGAAGGCTTGCAGCGAGTCTTCAAAACCAAACAGGGTGGCAACGGCTTGCCCTGCATTGGCGCTGACCATGAAGCCATCACCCGGTGTTGAAAACACAGCGCCACGTGGTGAGTTCACGTTGAAGAAGTTGTTGGGCAACAAGGCTGAATCGGCGCGGGCGTTGGGCACCCCATCCCAATTGATTTCGCGTCGCACACCGCCAAATGAGCCATTGGCGCCTGCGGTGCTGCCGCCACCCACAGCGTCGCGAAACGCATCGCGCGTGGTGGTGATGGATGCGGCCACGCTCAACAAACTCAATGCGATGCCTGCAACCTGCTTGTATGGATGGGTGTTCATAAGATGTTCTCGTCTTTCGGTGGGTTAGATGTGCCTCCACAGGGCACATCTACAAAACGAGAACAACACCGATTTGGATGCAGGCTTGATCGATTTATTTTTGAGCGGTGGCTGTCACTTTTTGGGTGGCTGCCAAACCTTGCCGCACAAGCCTCGGTACACAAATGCACCATTAGGTTGTACGGGTATCGCGCCTTGCACCTCAATCGACACGGCCAGCTCATGCGCATCTTTGAACACAGCTTCAGCTGGCTCAGCCAAGGCCACGCTCACAAAATGTGTGGCCGCCAGATCAGGGATAGGTGCCACGGCGCGCACGGTGCCTGCTTTGTCGATCTGCCAAAGGTAGAACACGTGACCACTGTTGAACACCATTTTGATCAAAACGGCTAAGGCCTTGAATCAGCTTGGCATCGGCGCTGGCCTCAGCCACATAAGCTGGCCAGGCCTGCAAGCAACCACCAGCGCAGTTGCTCTTGTTGGTCTGGTCTTTGTCAAAGGTGTAGAGCGTGCGGCCAGCCGCATCGGTCAAGACACCATCCTTCATGACAGGCTGTGCCTGCACACCAGAAGTGATCAAGGTCAGCAAGGCCAAAGCTGCTGCACGTTGGGCAAAAGAGTTCATCGACATGTTGGTTCTCCTGGTCTGAGGGGTTAAGAGCAGCTTCAAAAGTTGCCGCCTGCCCTCAGAACGAAGCAGATGCCGATTTGGATGCATAGATGCAAAAATTATTTGCAGCTCAAGGTGAGCAAGGTACCTGTAACACCAGCTTGTGCTCAGCCACCAACTGCCCAACTCGATGACGTAGAACCACTTCTTTATGAGGGGTCAGGCCAGGCCTCTTGATCGACGCATAGGCCTGTTTGTCTCAGCGCAGGCAGTAAAACGGTATCAGCGTAAGCACACCCGGTTAGGCCGGGTGTAACTTGCCCCTCTTTGCCTGCAGAAGCTGGATGGTGTCCTCCTGAATTTTGCAGTAAGGACAACAGCGCAGAATATCCAGGACGCCATGCGCGAGAGTTGGGGAAAATTTGACGAAGATGGAAAAGAATCTGCATTCCCGCAGGATCCAGGTCACCATAAAAGCTAACGATCGTGGTTTCCTGCGCAGCAGGAGCGCGTGCATATAGCCAGTCTCTGAATACACAGGGACCCGTATCGCTTGCTGAATCCCTCCAGTAGAGCGCGCTGCCAAAGGGGGTGCGCAAACGCCTGGCCGTGCTTTTGAACCCTGAGGCGTACACCAGTGCTGCTCTGGCCCAAGCGTCCTGACGCCGATCCGCCATGGATTCAAATGTCACCAGGTTTTCGATAAAAAGCACCTCACATGAGCTGGCCCCTGATTGAATCTGGGCCCAATCTGACGGCAGGCTGACCAGCATCTGGACAGGGGCTTCCAGGAATTGCTCACCATGAGCGCCCAGCAGGCGCAGCAACTCCTCTCGACTGTCCAGCACCTTGCTATGGCCCTTGAAAAACTTGGCAGACAGTTGCCGCAAGTAGCCTGATTGCCCCGAGCGACATGCTGCTGCAAGCTGATTGAGCGTGTGCGCACACTCGGCATGATCCAGGCCTTGAAACCATGGAAGAGGATTGCGCAGCAGATATGCGAGCAAGGCGGGTGCATCCGGCACGTTCAACACACCAGGCAAGCCAAGCTGCTGAACCAACTCCCAGCTCCACTTCGGGCCTTTTGGTTGATGCCCCGACCACAAAGCCAAGGCACCTCCATCGTTCAGCACCAGCTTAGGCTCTTGATCAGCCAAGGTCTGAAACGCCTGAGGTTTTTTAGTTCCCAGGGTGACCCAGCCGGTGTGTGCCAGTGACAGCAAAAGCGCTTCGATGCTGGCTAGGCTGTCTGGTGTCTGCGTGGCGTGCAGTTCTGGCAGCACTTTGGCATCCAGCTTCAAGGTGACGGCGCGCTGGCCTTGGCTGCGATCGGCCTTGTCGAGCAGTGCGTGGGCCAGCCTGATCAACAGTGGGTGAAGCGCAGGCGTGTTCATGGCTTGGCCTCAAAGGCTTGCCGCGCCTGCTCACGTGCGGCCTGGGCGTGATCGGCCCACAGTTGGGCCAAGGCGTGGCGCTTGAAGTCCTTTTCTTGCACTTCGCTGAGGTAGACCGTCTGGCCATTGGCCTGGGCTTCCAGCTTCGAGAAGGTGTATTCCTTGTCGAACTCAGGCTTGATGGCACCTGACTTGGACGTGGGCATGGCCACGATCAGCTGCAGGCCCATGTTCTGCGACAGGAAGCGCAGCACCGCACGTGAACGGCTTTCGTCCATCTTGGAGAAGGCCTCGTCGGACAGCATCACGCGCAGGGCGGGTGCTTTGGCATCGCGGCCAAAGTGCCCCAGCGCATGGGCCAGCACAGCAGCGCGGATCACGTAGAAAGGCGTTTCCAGCTCGCCGCCCGAGCCCGTGCCCCAGGTGGACAGCGGCGTGGCGTGGCCGCCCACGATGCGGTGGATGTCGTAGCGGCGGTAGTTACGGTAGTCGGCCAGCTCTTTGAGCGTGCGCTCGGCGGCAACCTGGTCTTGCGACAACAGCAGGCGTTTGATTTCTTGGGCTGTGGCGCGCTGGCTCTCGGAGAGTTGGGGCGCGTCGAAGATGGCGCCCTTGTCCTTGTCGAGCTGATCGACCACGGTGTCCAGCGCTTCGAAGAAGTCGTAGAAGGCCTTGAAGCGCGGTACCCAGTCTTGCACCACGTCGTAGGTGTCCACGCCGAACTGGATGGCCTTGAGCTCGCTGCTGAGTTTGCGCAAGGTGGCGGAGCCATCCTTGACATCGCGGCGCACCTGAAAGCAGAAGTCGCTGGTGAAGACGTGGTTGAAGTTGACCTCGGCTTTTTCCAGTCGGGCCACGTTGTCGGCCAGGCCGATGCTGTCTTGCCGTCGTATCTGATCGCGGGCTGCGTGTTGCACACCCTGTGCCGACTGCAGCACGGCTTCCATCTGGTCCACCACGCGGGGTGGTTCGGTCCAGGTGAAGCGTTCGTCATCGGTGCGCGCACCAGCCAGGTAGGTGCCGATGTGGTTTCGCAGCGTTTTGAGCCGGTCCGGCAGGTTGTCCTTGGTGTTGTTCACCCAGTTGGCCAGGGTGCTGGTGGTGGGTTCGTCCGCGTCACCGAGCTCCTGGGCTTCGGTCTGCAAATGCAACTCGGTGGCGATGCCTGGGGCCACGGCTGCAAAGCGGCTGATCCAGACGCTGGCGTTGGTGATGTCCAGGGCGAGCGTGGGCAGCCGGGCGTCCAGATCAGCCAGTCGCTTGGTGGCTTGCGCAAGGTCCTTGTTTTGAACGCCCACCTTTTGCTGCTCTTCGTCCCATTCCTTGGCGCAGACATCCATGGCCTCTTGCAGGCCTGTTTTGCGTGCCATCAGTCCATCGATGCTGGAGGTGTCCAGGCGGCTCAAGTCGAGCATGACCTCAACGTGCAGCAGGCGTGTGGACAAGGCTTCGCCCAGCGCCTGGCTCAAAGAGTCGGCTCCCAGACGCTGAAACCAGCCCATGACCGTGAGCAAGGATCGGTCAAGGTTGGCCAGTTGGTTCAGCTCGGGCACCAGCGCATCAAGCCGTTGGCTGACCCAGGCCAGGCGCTTTTGGCGGCTTTCCAGGCCGAAGGCCAGTTCATGCTCGCTGGCCAGGCAGGCAAACATGCCGTAGGCACGGCTGCCTAGTCCTTGCTGCATCAGGCCTTGAGGTGTCTTGCGCAACTCGGCTTCGGTGGCGACCTTGACGACACGCCGGTACAGCGCCATCAGATAGGCCTTGGCCACAGGGTGCTGGCAGTCCAGCTCATGAAGGATGGCTTGCGGTGGGAGGCTGGCGTCTCGCGTGTCGTCGATGGCCTTGCTGCCTTGCACGATCTTGGGGGAGCGGCGTGCAAAGTGGCGCTTGATCAGCTTGATGGCGTCTTCTTCGTGCTCGGGCTCCACGATGATGGCGAAGCGGTCACGGCCCATATAGCCCTCGATGGCGGCCTGCCAGGTACCGCCAGGCTTAGGCTCGATCAGCGCGGCCAGCATCTTGGCCCGGGCCTTAGGTAGTTCGTCGTCCAGCAGGGTCAGCGCCTGCTGAATGTCGGTGGGCGCAGGTGAGCGCCCGCTGAGCAACAGCTTGTGTTCTGCGCGCAGGGATTCCTGTTCGTCTTTGAGCTCGCGCTGTTGTTGTAGCAGGTGGCTGCGGGCATCGATCAAGGCATTCATGACCGATTGGTCCGAACCAGAAAGCGCTGCTTCCAGGGATGTGAGCGCCTGGTCGAGTGGTTCCAATTCAAAAGCGGCCAGGTCATCATCCAGGCGCGCTGCGGCGACCAAGGGCGCACGTGCTGGACCCCAGAGCTTGTGGGCCAACTGGGCGGCAGGATGAAGCCGGGTCACGGCAGCCTGCAGATCGGGCAAGGCCGATACATCCAGGGCGAGCAATTGCGTGACATGGGTTAGCACTTCGTCCATCTGCTGTGCAGCCTGTTGAACCCGGATCCACTCCTTATGGAACTGCTGGGCCAGATGGGCTGCGCGGGCATCCAGGCGTTGTTTTTCCTGGTTCACGGCACTGAGGTTCAGATCGCCCTGCACCACAGCCAGTTCGATGTCCAGCCTCTGGCGTTGCAGGGTGATGGTCTCAAGGCGTTCCAGGGATTCACCAGCTTGCCGCAGCAGGCGTTGCTGTTGATTGAAGACGCTGCCACGTTCGCCTTCGCACTCGCGTTGCAGGCGCTTGGCGTGGGCGTTGAGCGCGATGACGTGCTTGCGCAGCACAGCGATGACATCCGAGGCAGCATCATCGACCAGCTTCAGGCGATCGATGTTGAGTTTGAGGCGCTCGGCATCGGCCTTGAGGCGAGCGATCTCCTGCATCAACTGCCGCAGCTTGCCCACCTCTTGCGAGAAGTCTTTCTCGTCGAGGATCTCGTCACGCACGAGGTCATTGACGTTGCCGATTTCCCGGTAGGCCATGGCCTTGACGATGGCCCGTCCGCAGCGCGTGGCATCGGCCTCAGGCACGAATTTTTTGCCCATCAGGAAGCCATAGAGATGCTGCAGGTAGCTGTCCTTGCCTTCGTAGCGGGTGATCTGGTCTGGCGTCAGCCCCAATCGAAGCTGCAACTGGGGCAGCACCTCCTTGAGACTCAAGGGACGCGGTGCCGAGGCGCTGTTGGCCGTAGCCAGCAGGTGCTCAATGGAAACGGCTGCGCGCACCAGGTAGAACATGGGGCGACCGCCTTCGGCTCGACCCGCATCAACGTGGGCATCCATACCTAACAGCGCGGTGAAACCTTCCGTGGACTCTCTTTCTGAAGGCTCGAACACCAGGCCCACGTAGCTGGTGCAGCGCGTGCGCAGGAACACATCGCCACCGCATTGGCCCAAGGCATAGGCCGCCAACGTTCGTGGCTCCTTGCCGCCACGACGGCTCTGCGTGGATTCGTTCTGGCCTGCGTTGAAGTGGAAGACGCCCTGGCGTGCCGCGGTGAGCACGGCTTGCATGGCATCGAGCAGGGTGGACTTGCCGGAGCCTGATTCGCCGGTCAACAGCGTGGCATCGGCCAGTGGCCAATCGCGGTGGTCGATGGTGCCCCAGTTCAGGGTGATCAGCCGGGTGATGCGCATGTCAGGGGGCTCCCGTCTGGTTTTGTGCTGTGGCTTGGCGCGCCTGCATCATGCGCAACACGTCTTGCAGTGCTTCATCGCTCACGAAGGACATCACGGGGCGCAGCACGCTGACCAAGGTCTCCATCTGGCCCAGGCCATCGGCATCTTTGAAACGAATCAGCCTGAGCTTGCGCAACTCGCGCAAGAGCTGGCCGCGCTCGGCCATGGACGAGGGCAAGGTCATGCCCACCAGGGACACCAGTGTCTGCGAGAGTTCTTCCAGGCTGATGGCGAGCTCCTGGTTGACGAGTTCGCGTTTGCCGGTGAGGGCTTCGGTGTAGAGAAAGCGCAAACCCAGTGCAGCGGCCACGACATCGCGTGACAGCCGTGCGCGCAAACGCTTGACGCCCTCTTCGTCTTCTTCATCATCGCCCGGCGGGTACAGGCGAAAGAGGTTGGCATCGACATCATGGGTGAGGGCAAAGCCGAGCACGTCGAACCATTCGCGCAGCAGTTCTTCCACCATGGAGGCGTCGTCATACAGCGCTTGTTCGGGCCGCGAGTACTCGCGCCAGATGATCCCGCTGGCCATCAGTCGGTTGCACAGCTCGGCGAAGCGTTTGCGTGAAACGGCTCCGCTGGTGCGTTCAGCCAGACGTGCATCCAGCAGGGTATGAAAAGAAGTCGGCAAGCTCATGGTTCCTGGCGTTTCAATTCAAAGTCATCGGCCACGAACACGGGCGTCTCAAATTTGGTGGGTAGTTTGTGGGCGCGCCAGTGGGCTTGGCCTTGTGCAGATCGCACGGCACCCACGGCATGCAGCGCGGTCAAGGCATCTGGCGCACCGTTGACGGACAACTCGGACAAGCGCAAAGGGCGCTCCAGGCCGCGAGAGCTCAACAAGCTGTTCAATTGCGCGAGCAAGCGATCTTCGCTGATGACGAAGGCCTCGGCCTCTGCGCGTCGCATGGCGGCTTCCACTCGGCTGTGGGGCAGGATCTGCCAGTCGGTGGTGCTGCCTTCAACTTCTTGTCGATCCCTTTGCGTCCACCGCAGTCCGCTGGTGGGCAAGCGGATCTCGGTGGTTGACAGGCGCCGCGCCAGGGCATTGAGCCAGGCATCGCGTTCAACAGGGGCGCTGCCTTTGATCCCGGCCAGTGTGCGCCCCATGGGCGACTCGGCACCGTAGTCCAGCGACAGCGCCTGGCGCAGCAAGCTGGTGAAGCGCCGCACATAGTTGTGCATCTCACTGCGCAGCATCGGCAGCTTGACCTGGCAGGCAGTGTCGATCAGGTCTTCAATGCGTCGGCATAGCCACAGGGTGGCGCTGCGGCCTTCAAGCACGCCCTCCAGCCAGGTTGCGCGCTGACGCAGGGCGCTGTCGATGATGAGGCGTTGCGCTTCAGGCCAGGCGCGCACCATGTCCAGCAGTTCGATGATCTGGCTGCGGTGACGATCGACGGAGTCGGCCACCAGCCGAGATGACATCTCTTTGCCAAAGCGACGCTCCAGGAAGTCGTTGAATTCGTCCCAGGCCAGCTTTTGCGTCAAAGCCTCCCGCGTGAGTGTTTGCATCAAGAGCCGAAAGTATTCGATGTCTTCCTGCAGGTCCTGAACCACGCGGCTGGCAAAGTCATAGGCATCCAGCAATTCATCTTCGTCCCGGCTTTCAAGAAAGGCTTGCAGGGCCTTGCGCGCTGAACGCATGTTGCGCTGGCGAGTCTTGTGCCTTGCGTTGTCCAGCTCGGCAAAGACTTCAGAGAACGCCTTACCGGCGCGTGTCAGCTTGAGCGTGGGCTGCAGGTTGATGGGGTCTTTGTAGTCTTCCAGCCAGCCGTGTTCCTTTAGGTCTCTGAGCAACTTCAAGGCGTAATCACGTTCTGCTTGGGGCTGGACGATGCCCGATGCGGCCACACTCTCCGGCAGTGCACCTGCGCGGTAGGCCGGTTGGGCAATCACCTGCTGGATGATGTCCAGCACCAGCTCACGCGTCAAGGCCTCGGCGTAGTCGGCATCGGGACCATGGACACGCTCATGCAATTGGCGCAAAACGGCGGCGCAGGCTTCTCTGTCCTGCCAATTCAGGGGTCTGAAGAAATGCTCGCGCGGGCCTTGAAAGAAGACAGTCGGCGCAGACACGATGCCTCCCGTAGTAGTCCGCCAATGTGGAATATTGAAAGCGGATGTTAAATGCAAGTGCCATACCTTGACATCCACCTGTTTGTGGCGTCTATTGCGCACGTCAACCATCGGGAGGTGGCTTTTGGCAAACACAGCAGATGCATTCTCGACATTCGTGCAATCGAAGCGTGCCAAGTTGAGGCTCATCGCATCCAGAACCTGTGGTGAATACACAGAGGGTGACGTGATGGGAGAGGCTTGGCTCATGGCCGAGCGCATTGGTCGCAAGCGTGGGTTCGATGTCGATTTTGGCAACGCGCATGACCAGCAAATCGTGCTGGCCTGGCTGTTCAATGAGTTGGTTCGTTATGCAGACAAGCAGACCCGGTACGCCGTTCGCTTGGACAAGGATTGGGATCAGGAAGACGCTGGGGCCGCAGTGGAGGCACTTTCGCGGTTTCTGGTTGCACCCGAGGAATTCGATCCAGCCGTCGCGCATGAGTTGGAACAAGAGCGCGAGGGGCGCATGGCCGTGATCAAACACAGCTATTCGCAGGCGGCCGCCTATTTGATCTTGCTGGATCGATTCACATGGGACATGGACGACTTGGCTGATCACCTCAAGGTGTTGACGAGAACTCTGCAAAGTCGTATCCAGCAATGTGCAGCCTGGATTCGCCAACAGCCGTCACTTTTTGATCGAATTTGTGTAATCGAACGGGATTTCGTTCCTTTGCTGGCAAAGCCAGCATTTGGAGCGCAGTTTGTCGCAGAATTGCCTTCTGGGCAACTTGTTTGGGCTGGGAGCGGATGGGAAGCCCCCTGCGCAAGCATGAAACCGCTTTGACTCAAGCGAGTGAAATTCGCCACCAACACGGCGGGGGGCAAAGAAGAAGATTGAAGTTCGAGATGGCGTACTGAAAGTCAATGGCCGCACATTGAACCGCCAGCGTATCAAGGCATTCGCCGACGAGATTGCCAGCGACTCGGACTTGGGTCTCGGTACGATGGCCTACTTTGCAGCTGAATGGACATGTGTAGAAAACACCCCAACATCAGGCGTGGAAACTTCCGAGTCTATTTGCATCTTGTGCAGCAATCTGCTTTCAGAACAACCTTGTCACGTTTGATAAGGTTACGTATCGCTATTCAATTGCGCAGTTTTTTCTTGGCAGCAGGCAGTTTCTTGGCTTCGGATGCCACTCTGCGTTCAATTTTCTTGATGTCTTCTGCAGGAGGCAAGGCTTCTGGTCGAATGCCTCGCTGAATTAGCAGATCCCGAACATCTTTGTTGTTCTTGACGTGCTCATCGGCAATGCTGACCTCAGTCCGCAGTTCATCTCGCTTGATGTTGAAATTGGTGATTTCGTTCGCAAAGTCTTTCGCCTTGATCGTGATGGTCGGCAGAAAGTCAGCCAAAGGTCGGTTGTCAGGCACCCCAAGTTTGGTCTTCATCATCTGGGTGGAATGGCCACCAAACAAGGCCACGTCGCCTTTGCTGCGTATACGCGCAAAGCTCATCTGATCGCCTACGCGTTCGTAGATGATCCCAGAGAGTTCTTTCTCAGAAGTCGACAGTTTTTTACGTGCGCTGAGACGTTCTACTTCAGCCAGGCGTTGCTCTATCAGCTCCTGCTTGCGTGTTTGAACGGCAAAGTAGGTTTGGGCAAAGGCGATCGCTTCTTTGCTGGGATCACCGTTCTGAGCGATTAGGTAGCAGGCATAGCGGGTCAGAGCGATGTCTTCGATCTCTCTGGTTGCTCCACTGCCAAGCTCAACCATTTTCCTGACATCAAGAAAATGGTCTGCAGGCTCAAAGCCTGACGCTTGGCATGCTGTCTTGGCCTTTTCAATGACTTTGACAAAGTTTTCCCACTTAGCGTACCCAAGTAAGCCTTGAAGATCCCGAGCTAGCCAATATTCACCACCGGTTTCTTCATCACGCTGTACCAGTTCTTCAAAAGAAGCGTGCAGCTTCACGACCACATCTTTTTTCACAAACCACTCCCGTTTGTTTATGCAAAACGCCCAGACAAAGCTGGGCGTTTTCGCTTCATTTATTTGCGGACATCTGTAGGTTCTCATTGAACCTGCAAACTTGACCCCAAAGGAATCAACGCGCTTCGCAAGATCATTGAGAACGTATCGTCATCCCGTTCTCATGTACTTGCAAAGATCCTATACGAGGGTAATTCATCAGCCTTGGCATACGTAAGGTATCACTTATGCTCGAGTGCTTCAACAAGAAGAGAATGCACCAACCCAGGCCAAAGGATGCACCACATGACTGTGCAGGAACTGATCAAACGACTCGAAGCGCTGCCATCCGAATGCCAAGTTCTAGTCGAAGGCTACGAAAATGGTTGGGACACGCTGCTTGAGCTACAGATAGCAAACCTCACACGACAGCAACCTTGCGAAGACTGGGATGGTGAGTTCGAGCGAGTCACCCCAGATTTAGTGGACGCAGAGAAGTGTGTCCTGCTTGTCGGCAGACGAGGGCATCGGAGAGTTTGATTGGCACAGCTAGGGGCCAGCACGACATCCTCGCCCTTCAGAGGGTCGTTTTGCCAGTAGTACCTCTGGTACATTCCGCGCATAAATAAATCTGCGAGGAATCATGAGCCGCCCATTCATCGTATTGGGTGACAGGACCGACCACGGAGGCACCGTTATCCAAGCCTCGGTCATGTCCGATACCCACGGCAAAGGCATTGCAAGAGTTGGCGATCAAGTCACATGCCCTATCCCGGGTCACGGGACCACAGTCATTGTGACAGGCGATCCCACCATGATCATCGACGGCAAGCCGGTTGCTAGACACGGTGATAAGTGCGCGTGCGGCGCAACACTGATCTCTGGGCAGGTCGTCAGCAGAATCGGCAACGGTGGTTCGTCGAACTCGCAGGCCGCAAACTCAACGCCAAAATCCTCGGCTACATCAGCCAATCCGTCGACCAACGATTCAGGTGGCGATTCAAATCCAGACTTCCAAGAAGATGAACTTGAATACTATTTCGTTGCGGAACGCCACGACGGTAAACCGGTGCCACTCGCATATCGGATTGACGCTGACGGAATGAAGCTGCACGAAGGCCAACTAGGACAAGATGGGAAGACGTTAGCGCTTCCAATGTCTAAGGCTGGTGAGCCCACATTCTGGATACCTGCAGCATGACGATCGACGCACAAACCCGCAAGCTGGCCGCTATTGCTTACGGTGAAGCCTCTACGGCCAATGTCCCTAACGAAATTGCCGCCATCGCCTGGGCTGTTGCAAACAGAGCCAGGGCCTGGGGGAACAAGACCATTGATCAGATGCTGGCATCGGATCCGAACTACACCTATGCGGTTAAAGACGGAAACCCTCGCTTTGGTCGACTGATGAAGGCCAGTGACGCCGACATAGCCGCAGACAAAGGCATGGCGCTTGCTGTTGAGAGCGCCAAGAATGCGCTCGCAAATTCCGGCACAGATCCATCAAATGGGGCTTACTGGTGGGACGGACTCGATTTCAAGACTAACTATGCCCGTCACCCCAAAGTTCGGGATGGCTTTCGGTTTGGAGCGCCTGAACACAACATCTATGGCGTCCAAGAGTCGGCCCATGAAACGACCATTTATTGGAAGGTTCGTGACAAGAAAACCGGTAAAGAAGTCAACTCAAAAGTGCGCGGTCAATTTAAGTATGTGTGGGCGTCTACCGCAGCTTATGGCGGCACGATATTTTGGACACACGATACCGACTACCTTTCGGCAACGGGTGGAAAGGCTTACCGATGAAGTTTCTCGCAGTCTTATTGTTTGCGCCTGTCATAGGCCAGGCTGCAACCGTGTTTGATGGCTACGAAGCCTATTACGCGACCCTGCCTAATCGACTCTTCGAAGGGCAGGGTATCGAATTACAGCCTTACAGCTTAGAAGGTGATGACAGGGTTCGGTTTGGATGGCAGGGCAGCGTTAACGGTCGTCAGAAGAAGATTGAAGTTCGAAACGGCGTACTGAAAGTCAATGGCCGCACATTG
>JACCDG010261165.1_pt1 | contig 19903 bp, 36 predicted proteins | sample 7442471 | NCBI WGS metagenome assembly JACCDG01 (sample SAMN15323444, study PRJNA562643) | freshwater metagenome | isolation source: river surface water | place: USA:Blue River Watershed | collected 2017-08-17 | reverse complement strand
GTGCAGCCTGTGGTTTATGTACAGTAAATAAAGAATTGCTTCTGTAGCTCAATGGAATTAGAGCGGCTGGTTTCTACCCGGCGGGTTGTGGGTTCGAGTCCTGCCAGAAGCGCCAATATACTCCCGCCGGTATGCTGCACGATTTATCAGCGGGGAAGGAGGGCGGTGCAGGCCCTCCGAGAGCATAGAGCCGGGTAAGGTGTAAAGGTTGCACTCCTCACTGTGACTGAGGCGGACGAGGTTCAATTCCTCTACCCGGTGCCAAAAAAGTGGTTGACCCTCTGATTGCGTCATGCTATACAAGCTGTAACGCAACAGAGGGTTTACTGATATGAAAGGTCTTGCATTTTTTGTGTTTGGTGTGCTGTTCAGCCCGATGCTGTTTGGCATGTTTGTTCCTCTTATGGCTTGGGAAATGACTGCGAGCCCTGTGGCAGTTGCTGTGGCAACTGTGGTTTCGTTCAGCGCCTGGGCTGCTGCATGGTCCTGGATGATCGACCGCAAGTGGCACTACGGAATCTGAGGGGTCACAATGAGCTACGCTTTTGAACGCTACTACGAAGATGAGTTTGAAAATCACAAGGTTGTGATCTTTATTGGTCGCGATGCCGATCCTAGCGAACTCAGTGCCACTGGTTTTATCCAACCTGGCGCTATCGCAGAAACGCAGCTCTATGTGAGCATTGAGATCAATGGCAATGTTCTGCGTGAAGATACAGTGCGCGGTGGATTGATTGCGGGGGAATTTCTGCGCGATGCCATCGGTTATGGACCTGCAAAGGACATGCTGACCCGTATGAAACTGCCCGTGGATAGTGCTATGTGGCGACTGGGAGAAAAAGGCTAACGATATGAAGTTTAACAACGCTAAACACAAATACACATGGCGTGTTCAAAAAGGTTGCTGTGTGGAATGGGTAGACGGTAGCAAAAAATACCGCGGCGTTGTCAAACAGGTAATTTCGGCGCTGGGTCTTTATGGTAAAGAACCAAGTCAAGTGGTAGTCAAGACAACTGAGGACTTGACATTCACCGTAGATGTTGCTAAGATTAGAATTGTAAAAACTGCAAACGCGATTCGAAAAGATCAACACAAAGGGTAACAGAATGAAAACGCTTGCTGATATGATTGCACTGTTTGATGAGTATGCTGCTGAACCTACTACTATGAACGGTCACAAGCTGCTGCAACGAATCAAAAGCGGCGAGTTGCAGAAAGTGTTGCATTCTGTACAGTGGGACCTGGAAGAAATCGAACACGACAAAATTTTCAACTCAAGTCCCAGTAAAATTGCAGAGAAACAGCTTGACAAGTATCAAAGAATCCTGCAAATTGTAATGGAAGATTGTCAGCCAAAAGGTTAATGTTTATCCTGATGTAGTGTTTAGCGGTTAGCACGTCGGTCTGTGGAACCGAAAGGAATGGTTCGAATCCATTCGTCAGGACCAAAAAGGCAAGACCTCAATAGCAAGCTCGTGTGTGAGATTTTTTTGAGCGGAACCTATGGTGAGGAGACTGCGCAGGCGTGGGTGGGGGCTGTGTGCAGATTAAGTTTTAGGTCTACGTAACCATATTGCTCGGTTATCTTGATAATAGATTTCCCAGCCGTCTGCTACTAGACTATCAATTTGATTTTGATCAAATGGTGAGTAAAGTATTTTAACTTCTATCATAGGATGTCTCCCTGTGATAAGTATTTATGTGTAGGGGTATAGCTCAGCTGGTAGAGCGTCGGTCTCCAAAACCGAATGTCGCGGGTTCGAATCCTGCTGCCCCTGCCAATTTTATAGGTTGGATAGTGCGTGATCAGGTGATCTAACCTGCCTCGAAAACAGGCGTAACGGCTAGTAGCCGTTAGCGGTTCGATACCGCCACTATCCTCCATTTATGCCTCCGTAGGGTCAACCTTGGACCTAACACGTCTGGGGTAGAAGGTTCGAATCCTTCCGGAGGCACCATAAACTGCCGCTAAATATCTAGATGAACATATTAGAACTTACTGAACAGCCAAGTAACGACGCAATCAAATGGACAGCATCTGATGCTGCTGATGAGTACGACGAAGTTGCCTATCAATTAGATAATGCAGAAGCCGAGCAATTTCCAAGCTGGGTAGTAGACAAACTCAAGGCATTAACTGACTTTGATGCGTTTGCAACTGCTGTTAAAAACGGCAAAATAGTCAAATTATCTCGAGAAGATATAGAACGTGCAGGCAACACCGGCGATAGCTGGGAATACACTGTGCAATGGACAAGCCCTGAAAAAGAAAAACGAACTCCAAACTTGTTCAAGAAAAACAGAGCAGTTAAACGTCCTATCTATTTGAAAAATAAACAAACTGGTGAACTTTGGCTACTTGCAGGCCATCACCGCAGCACATATGCGTCTGATGTGTTAAAGAAAACAGTCGAAGCAACAGTAATCTAAACCAGCAAGAATCCGCTTACGAAAATTATAAACAGTGTGAACAGACCCGAAATATGTTATAAACATTATTAGGGTGCGATAGAATATCGTTTATCAAACGATTCGTACGCCTGTAACCCGATCAGAGTGCGTTGACTGCAACGTGCATTAACCATATGCACGGCAATGTCTAATCACCCTGACGTAAACAGAGGAGAGAATATATGAGAAATATATTCGTAGCACTGATGCTGGTAACAGCATTACCCGCAACGGCTCATGCCGAGCAAGTAATAGCATCGTGGTATGAGCATGGGCATACTACAGCAAACGGAGAAAGATACAATCCAGACGGTTTTACTGCTGCACACAAAACATTGCCATTTGGCACAGTGGTTAAAGTAACACACAATGGCATATCACTAAATGTGCGTATCAATGACAGAGGACCGTTCACTAAAGGACGTACAATTGATCTTTCTCGGGGGGCTGCACGACATCTTGGATGTATTGACAAAGGTGTGTGTAAAGTAACTATGGAGGTAGTTAGTAGTCCTAACAATGGTTGACACACAGCTTTCGGACTGTTAGTCTAACTGCATTAAGGATATCAGGAGGTTGGCTTAGAGGCAGCACATCCTTTAAAGAGTGGAACGAAGTACCACCAGACGCAAAAGAAACCATGTCGGGCTGCAACTGCAAGTGGCATAGGTAGATAGCTAGGTGGGAAAATACGGACAGTAACAGAGTCCCCAGAGACCGTCAAACGGTACAACTGTAAGGCAACTGTTTTCCTTTGGCGTAACAGCACACTGATATTCAACTATAAACGGCGTAAAGGGCTTGCGGTGAAACTGTAGACAATCGATATTGTTTATCAAGTGAAGTACCCATGGACGGCGGAATGGGTTTCGACTGGTCCGCGAATGAGATCTTGAATTAGATACTGGGAACCTATCAAGCTAACCGGGAGCCGCTATCATTCACGTTTAAAAAAAGTCGCCCCTGTGGCGACTTTTTTGTTGACCATATGGTCGAGACCGTGTAGTTATAGTTGCACATAGCAAGGAGAACTCCAATGGTCGACTACGCTGCTGTTCACGCTGTTGCTGATGAAATGATGCTTTTTGCTAATGGTCTTACAAGCGGCTATGTTAAACACTGGAAAGCGCACAGCATGTGTGTTACTATTGCAGATTTGATCGGTGCCGGCGCTGACATGAATGGTCCGCGACTGTTCAAATATGTACGCAACTGTCTTGAGATGGAAGGGTTTACTGAAGACGGGTGTATTGAAGTAACTTTTTGGATTGCAAAAAACCTGTTTCCGCTCGTAACTCAAGTTGACACGGAAGCAGTTGCCTAATACACTGTTATTGCGGGATGCGGCTAAGTGGGTATGCCGTCTGTGTCAAGCACGTCTGTCGAAATGGTGACGTCAGATACAGAGATGTGGGTTCGAATCCCACTCTCGCAATAACAGTTAGGGGTAAACATGAAAACATCACGCAGCGACTATAAAATTCGTCCTTACCGTACCAACCTCAATCCAGAACAACAGCTTTGGCAAATTTATATTGGCAAGGATGAACTAGTTACTACCTGTCGTTCGCTTGAACAAGCAGAACAGACTGTGGCAGCGTTAGATAAAGACCCGTGGGCATTATCTCGAGGTAATACACAAGCAGACCGTGCAAATATGAGTGCAGTACCAAAAAAATGACTATAAGTGTATTACTGGTTGCACAGATCATCTTTGCACATTGGTTTAGCGATTTTGTGCTGCAAAGCCACTGGATGGCTACAAACAAAAGCAAAAATTGGCTAGCACTGAGTTCGCATGTTGCTGTATATACTGTGGCATTTGCATTAACTATGTTGTCACTTTCCACTTTCATAGGTATGAACGAAACCGGGCCTGTACAACATGCTATTTTTGTATTAACACCATATGCATTTGCAGTATGGATTTTGTTGAATAGTATCCTGCACTTTATCACAGATGCAATTACTAGTAGAATCACTAGCCAGCTTTGGTCTAAAGGCGATATGCACAATTTTTTCGTGGTGGTTGGATTTGATCAAATGATTCACTATTTTTGCCTGTTTGGAACATTGATCTTGCTACTTAAATAATAAGTATATATACTATATAAAATTGGACAGGTGGCAGAGCGGCCGATTGCGGCGGTCTTGAAAACCGTTGAACCGAGAGGTTCCGTGGGTTCGAATCCCACCCTGTCCGCCAAAAGCAACATAAAATGACATCAAAATCTTGTATACACACATATTCGGGCATCTCGATAGCAAGTTTTGATGGTAAAATTAGACCCTGTTGCAAGTATAAAACCTCAGACGAAACGCCGTCTATTTTTGAAAAAGTAACACTAAACAATCTACATGAAACAGCATACTACAGACAATTGCAGAATCAGTTAGATTCTGGTACTTTCCCACACGGGTGTATATCTTGCCAACAAGACGAAGCAGCCGGTGTCCAAAGTACTCGACAACACACGATAGACCAAATCTTTCAAGACTCTAGTCTTTTTATTAAAAATACTATTCAGGATTTGGAAATTGGCCTCGATTTTACATGTAACATGATGTGCAGGATGTGTGGTGCTAGCGCAAGTAGTAAATGGGCTCAAGCAAAATCTGTACTGTATGAGTTTGATGAAAATGAAATTCATCTTGATCATGTCCATAATCCAAAACAGTATACGTTATATAAACATCAGTTCAAACGAGTGTTTGAAAACACAGATCTGACCAAAGCCGTACATCTGCGATTAGAAGGTGGCGAACCTTTTTATTCTAAAAATCTAGAATGGTTCATAGATAAACTCGACAGAGAAATTGAAAACAAAGATCTGCTATCTATTAGCATTTTTACAAACTGTAGCATTTTCCCGTCTGACGCACTTCTAGAAAAACTAAAAAAATTCAATATAAATGTAACTTTTAGTCTAGATGCAGTAGGCAAACTAGCAGAAACTATACGTTGGGGTATAGACTGGGATACCATTGAGACCGTTATAAAAAAATGGAGAACAGTTGCAGACAATTGTTCAAACATAACACTTTCTACTAGTACAACTGTTAGCATATTAAACATTAATGGACTCGACGATTTAGTAAAATTTTGTCAAAGTTATAATATAACATTTTATGCACATCATCTTACTTGTCCGGCGTATCTGTCGATCTATCAACTACCAATTAACACAAGAAAACAATGGTTGATAGGGCATGAACGAGTTGATGAACTATTATTGGCCGACATGACAGTGACGCCACAGTTTGACAAATTTTTAAAATCAGTAGAAATTCTTGATCGATATCAGCAAAAATCATTTGCTACAAACAACACAGAGATTTATAATCTAATAGTAGACTTAAACGAATTCGAGAGGCAGCGTAGTAGCACGGATGGCCAGTAGCAATGTGTCCCACATTAAAAAGATGTTGAGGATGGTATCTCGGTACATCGAGGTCGGGTGGGTATCCTCCGGGAAAAGTACCCTTAACCTTGGGAACCCGGACGCTGAAGAGGGGGTCGACACCCGTTCCTCTCGAACTAATACACAACACAAGGACAACAGCATGTCGAGCAGTGTTAAATCATCTTTTGTTAGCAGACACGGTACCCATTTCTGTTATAAATGTGGTTGGATTGATGATATCGAAGTTACAATGGAACGTAAAGAATATATTGATTCTAAAACTGGAGAAGTTGATGTAAGTCACTTCTTTATCAACACTGACAAAAATCTTGAATGTCCAGAGTGCAAAAAAAGAACTGTTAAACCACTTACTACTGGTAACACAGTTTATGCAGTAGGTTATCTGCTGCGAGCACTGCGCTAATAAACTAGAGGTCAGTTATGAAAATTATCGAACCTGGTAAATTTAACAAAGAATGGACCATACGGCACCGTTGCACTGGATGGGGAAATGACGGACATGGTTGTGATGCATTACTCGAAGTAGAAAAAAGCGATCTTCGTTATTTTCCCGGAGATGCACAACATCTCGAGTCTTCTGTGTCATTTAAATGCGCATGCTGTGGTGCACTAACTGATCTTGGTATGATTGATTGGCCTAAAGACTACAGAAAACTAACTCGTTATACCGAAGACTGGGAACACTGCGAAGGAACACCACTTTAAACTATTAAATAGTTCTGTTGTAACAACAGGACTATTAACATGTATAACTACAAATGTAAAGTAATAAACGTAGTCGATGGTGACACAGTTGATATTGAACTTGACCTTGGCTTCGATATTCGTCTTAAAGAACGAGTCAGATTAATAGGCTTAGATACACCAGAGGTGTTTGGCGCAAAAGCAGGGCCTGCCGGTCAGGCAGCTAGTGCATTCACCAAAAACTGGGTAGAAAGTAAACAGAATCGCGATGGCCATTTTCTTTATGAAAGCAAAAGATATAATGCTAGAGACAAATTTGGACGCAGTTTGGGAACTATAACCTGGGTAGATGCTGTACCTAATCTTACCGAAACAATAAACACTCTGCTTTTAGCAACTGGACATGCAAAACCACTATGAGTATGTTACGAGACAAAATACACAAACGAATGGATCAACTACAGGCTATGATGGAAAGCAATCAGCATCTAGCTGATCCAATTACAGTAGAAGAACATATACAGACTATTACAAAATTTTGGTCTGTGTTAAGTGAAGAAGATCAGGAATATGTCGAGTTTGCTAGATATGCTATAGAAACTGGTCACGAATGGAGAGTTTAAACCATCCCCGTGTACTCACAGAGGGACTTATCACTATAGTAAGTCGTAACAAAAGGTTGAAAATGAAACTAATGACCCGACTGCTAGATAAGCGTATGCTGAAGTACGAAAGCGTTCAGTAGGCCACATGATGTGAAGGTGGCAGTTGCACAGTCCAACTAAAGAGTCGGTGAACCCCTCAGACTGTGTTAATTTTGAACTAGAATCAAATGCAGCTATAATAATTCAATAATAAACATCGAGGATATTTCATAATGAAAATCGGATTTACCTGTAGCGCATTTGATCTCTTGCACAGCGGTCATGTACAGATGCTGAGAGAAGCAAAAAGTCAATGTGACTACTTGATCTGCGGACTACAGGTTGACCCTAGTCTAGATCGCCCTACTAAAAATAAACCTGCACAGACCATTGTAGAACGCTACACACAGTTAGCAGCAGTGCGTTATGTTGACGAGATTGTGCCATATGTAACAGAAAATGATTTAGAAGATATACTAGCTGCATACCCTATTGATATTCGTATACTGGGCGACGAATATAAAGATAAAGACTTTACAGGTAGAGATATCTGCAAAAAACGTGGTATAGAGCTGTACTTTAACAAGAGAGATCATAGGTTTAGCACAAGCGAATTGCGAAAGCGTATCGCAGAAGCTGGTTCAACAACAACTGGTAAATAACTAACATAACAGTTTGGTTGCAGTGTCTAGCAAAGAAATCAGAAAGCACATCTCAATTTTAGAAAACAGCGAAGATAAGTCGCTTAAAATCAAACGATTGCTCTATACCTACACCATCGGCCTATTACAGATACCGTCCAGTTACAAAGATAATGTAAAAGCTGCGCTCGAAGATCGCACGTTCTATATAACTGGTTACGATACGGTTTACAGAGAAGCACGTAACCTACTTCGTCGTGAACAAGAATATGCAGAATATGATGAGGTTTTTGATCTGCATGATCACACACTGCACATCTATGATGCAATTGTGGATGCAATTGACGAAATAATAACACTGCTGGTTGTGTATATGCAAGAAACTTTCGAAGTTGTAATTAAACCTAGACAAATACCATCAAATGATGTTCTAGTATTAATCGATGCTGTTTACGCAATCTATACGGGTCGTAGATATCGTTGAATTTACTGTAGTTTATCTATAAATAATCGCACATTTTTTAACAGAAAGGGTCTGCCAATGAATCGCCTCGAACACTACGCTAGAACTGAAAAGTTTGACAGACCTACATTGATAATTGATGTAGACACAGTAGAGCAAAACTATCACAAATTAAAAGCTGGTATGCCAGATGCGCATATTCACTATGCAGTTAAAGCAAATCCACATCCAGAAATCCTTAAAAGACTGGTGTCAATTGGATCGCGTTTTGATGCAGCTAGCATAGGCGAAATTGATCTTTGTCTAGCAGCAGGTGCCAGACCTGAACACATTAGTTTTGGTAACACTGTAAAACGTCCAAGTGACATTGCAGACGCAGCAGCAAAAGGCATTAGACTGTTTTCAGTAGATGCAGAAGAAGAACTTGAAAAGATTGCAAAACATGCACCCGGCAGTCAAGTGTTTATACGATTGCTAATGAAGAGTACTGAAGCAGAGTGGCCTCTAAGCAGGAAGTTTGGCTGCTCGAGCAGCTATGCACTCCCATTGATGCGATATGCAGAACGCATTGATCTAATACCTGTAGGACTCAGTTTTCATGTTGGCAGTCAAACTCGTCATCCACACATGTGGTTAGACTGTCTAGACATTGTTGCCAGTGTTTGGAATAACGCACGTGAAGAAGGTTTCGATCTTTGGCTGTTGAACATAGGCGGTGGTTTTCCTGCGTACTATGGCGTAGACATAACAGAGCCAGAAGAATATGGGCGTGCTGTAATTGATGCGGTGATAGAACGTTTTGGCAACGTGGGATATATTATGGCAGAGCCTGGCCGAGGACTAGTTGGCAGTGCAGGTATGATTGCAAGCGAGGTACTGTTAGTAAGCAGGAAAACACAGGGCGATCCTGTGCGTTGGGTCTATCTCGATATTGGCCGGTTCAGTGGTTTGGCAGAAACTGAATCGGAAGCTATCAAGTATCAGTTTATCGTACCCGGTCGTGAATCAAGCGAAACCGGCGAATGCGTACTAGCCGGACCAACTTGCGACAGTGCTGATGTACTTTACGAACGTAACAAAGTTCGACTACCAATTGATCTACAAGCAGGTGATAGATTTATTGTAAAAAGTTGCGGTGCCTACACTTCGACCTACAGCACTGTTGCGTTCAATGGTTTCCCTCCTTTGCGTGTGGTAGCAATTTAAAAAATAGTTGACAAACGATTGTGTTTGTTTATAAATATAGTTAATGCGGGTATGATGTAGAGGTAGCCTGTCAGCTTGCCAAGCTGAACGCACGAGTTCGATTCTCGTTACCCGCTCCAAAACAAAGTGTATGAAGTATGCGTGTATACAACTGCGCATATTGTAACCGTGAAAACAAATACCGCGGTGTGCAATATGCAAACAAGTATTGTAACAATGTGTGTAGTTCAAAACACTTAACTCAATTACATAAAGAAAAATGGTATGCCGGCACTCTTATAAGAGTAGAACGACCGACATTAAGAAAGTATCTATCAGAAGATAGAGGTTACAAGTGCGAAGTATGTGGTATTAGCAAGTGGAACAATAACCCTATTACATTACAGGTTGATCATATCAATGGTGACGCAGGTAATGATAGTCCAAGTAATGTAAGATTAATTTGCCCAAACTGTCACTCGCAAAGTAATACATACAGTGGAAGAAATAAAGGTAACGGCAGGGCTGCACGAGGTCTACCGTTACGATAAAAATCGTGCTCCTATAGTTAAATGATAGAACACTGCTTTGGTAAAGCAGAAACGCAAGTTTGATTCTTGCTAGGAGCACCATTGCTTACTCTAAACTCATCTGTTTTAAAATACTTGCTCTAAAAGAGTATATAAATAGATAATAGTATTATTGAGGATATATGCATTGTCGTACGCACATCCAGACGATAGGAATTTAACAAACCTCCACAAAGCGATGGAGTACAACGATCTGGGTCAGCCAGTTATTAGAACAAGCATCAGTAACGGCAACGTTATTATCACCGGAGATGTTACAATACCCGGCGAAGTCACAGTTACCAGCACACCCGAAGATCCAGTTCATAATCACATCACTGAAGTTGGAACCAGCGGTATATTAGAAACTCCCTATCTACCAGTAGGAGGTAACGTTAACGCCGTGGTTACAAGCGGTAACATTACTGTGCAGCAAGGTACTACACCATGGATTACCAATGCTACAGTAACAGGTGATGTTGCTATAGGCAGGCTACCCGAATCATCTATTACTGCGTTCGAGGAACCGCTTGCGGTGCAGATCACACCGGTGCTACAGGCGGATGGCATTTACGGACTTGATACAGATTTCTGGACCACGACAGAACTGAACGGTGGCAACATAACCACTACACAAGACAGTACATGGCTGGTCAGCAGCGGCACTTCTCCTGGCGGATACGCAAGGCTTGCGACAGCAAGATACATGACGTATCAACCAGGGCAGGGGTCTATGTTCAGATGGACCGCAGGGTTTACTACCACAGGCGTGGGCACTACCAAGGACGCATATGGCGTAGATGGGATGGTTCAGACCACCGGACCGGTTGATCGCGAGGATGGATATGCATTCGGCTTCAGCGGTGCAACCGATTCAAACGCACACAGAAAGCTGGGAATACTACATAGGCGAGGTGGCAGAGCAGAGGTAAGACAGCTGACCATTAACACTGCTCCAACTGGCAACCAGACCGCGACGATTACGTTGAATAGTGTGGCCTATACGGCTAATCTCACCGCAGGTGGATCGGCCGCATACACGGCGGCGCAGATAGCGGCAGCACTCAAGTCCAATGCCTCAGCTGAAAATACCTGGGACATAGAAGCTTGCGGCAATTCTGTGCAGTTTGTTTACTATAGCCCGGGACCGAAGAACGGTACCTACAGCTTTAGCAGCACCGGGTCTGGCACTCTAGCAGCAGGAACGTTTAGTCAATTGGTAGCTGGTGTAACACCAACGGACGTTTGGACCTACGTCGATTCTTGGGATAACCAAAGCATACAGTTTGATCCAAGCAAGCTTAACGTGTTTGCAGTCGATCTACGCTGGCTTGGAGCCGGCAAGGTCAGGTTCTTCATGGAAGATCCAACTACCGGTAATATGACGCTGGTTCACACTCAGCTATGGAGCAGCCAATATCAGGTACCTCACGTTACTAAACCAAGTTTGCGCATCATCTACCGCGCTGGTACTACATCGGGTGCCACACCGAGCCAGAACGTGATAGTCAGAGGTGCTAGCATATTTGCTGGCATACAAGGTTTGCCAATACAGACTGGCAGTAGTCAGGGTTGGTATAGCACGGATACTACCAGTAGAGCCAAAGACATAGTGTGGCACCTCATGAGCCTGCAGAACGCATACGTCCGTAACCAAAATAGCCTCAACAAGGCGTCTATAATACTTCAGAACCTCACGGTTAGTGTGCAAGGACAGGATCCCAGCTTAATATACCTAGTTAAGAATGCCAAGGGTACTAGCGATCATCTAGTGTATGGCCCGATACCAGTCCCAAACCAGTTTGTATTTGCTCAATACAGTACCACGGTGGTCAGCGAGAACCTATCGCTAGATACCATAGCCAACATCCAGGCACTGGGTATTAACGGCAATTCGTCGTTTGATCTCATGGCATACAATCTTGTGTTATCACCCGGTGAGAGCATTAGTATATTCGTCAGCAGCTCTGGTGCTATCTCGAGATCTACAGTTGGATTAACTTGGAAGGTTGATTGACAATAATAAATTATAATGATATTATCTACTAATATCGCCATTTAGAGAACTGGTATAGTGCAACATATTAGCGATAAAATAACCAAAGTTTGGAAAAAATTGCTCAAGTCTTGGACCCTAGGCAAGACAAAAAAAGCTGTTAAACTACAACACAAGATGTTAAAATTGCAGTTGAAGAAGAACAGCCGAGACAAAAATGATACGTGACTGGTGGTATGACGACGGTGAGCCGGTATGGAGTGAAGTGCTTCAACAGTACATCGACGAAGGTATCAAACGGCGTCCTGCATGGCACTGCAAAGTCTATGGGTATGACACTGACCCAAAACCCATAATTGAATGGTTAGAACAGAACTACACCGAAGAAGAGGATTACTGGGAAGAATACAGAATCAACAGCGGTAATCCTGCACTGTTTATCACCCTCTATAACGACGAAATATACACAGCGTTTAAGTTGACATGGGAACGATAGTAAATTCCGACAGATACGACGAAGCAATTGAATGGTTATCTGCTAGAGACAAAACTGGCATGTGGCACACCTATCAATACTACACTTTGAGCAAACCTGGTGCGTTTTATGATATAGATATCTTCAACAAGCAGATTGCTATAGAATTTGAACTGGTATTTGGAAATAGTTGATAAGTAATAGCACAAACTACTTGACCAATACAGCTAGAATCAGTATATTAGCTTTGTTGAACAAGAAATAGAACATGCGGGTGTAGCTCAATGGTAGAGCCGCTGCCTTCCAAGCAGAAGACGAGGGTTCGATTCCCTTCACCCGCTCCAAATAGAGTTTGCAGTAGAGCTTTAAACTGCGATAGGTACGTGATAGGGTAATGAAAACTAAAGATGAAAAACAAGAGTTCTATACAAAGTGCGGAGAAATACTTAATATAGAGCATGTCTATGCAGAGCCAGTAAGGCGACGTAATAGATGGAACACACGACGACTTGGAAATGGAAGATACCCAGGTTTTGGATTGATACGCTGTTACGGCACTACTGTTATGGTAATCTCCAAAAACGGATCTCGAGTTTACAAGACATACGAAGAGGTTTATGATTATCTTCGACAGTTGATGTCGAAACAAGACTAAAATGCTGCCATAGCTCAGCTGGTAGAGCACCTGATTTGTAATCAGGGGGTCGGGGGTTCAAGTCCCTCTGGCAGCACCAAGAATACTATACTAGGTAACGTGTTGGGTTAACACAGCACGTCAATCGCAAAGTAGCATGATGTAAGGATTAGCAGCAATGCTATAAACCGGATCGGACATGCTAGATAACAACTTTGGCCAACGACCGATATGGGCAGTGTAGATCAAATTGGCGCATTAGCAAAAGTGGCAAATGCGTAACCTTGCAAAGGTTAAGGTAGTGGTTCAAGTCCATTATGCGCCTCCAAACTAAATAAACTAGTTGACAACACAGGTAGTTGACACTAATATAACTATATAAGAACTATGCGGGTGTGGCGAAATTGGTAGACGCACTAGATTTAGGTTCTAGCGCCGCAAGGCGTGGGGGTTCAAGTCCCTCCACCCGCACCAAACATTTCACAAAAAGATAGAAAATGTGGAGAGATCTAGTTAACGATCCACCTAGCGGCGAGGAATACGCCGTTTTACTTTTTCCTTGCAAATCAGATTGTGGTGTGCTTTATACTGTAAGTAATCCGCACTATGCTCGTGGACAGTATGCACGTGATGCAGGCTACACACATTGGTGCGAGTTTACGCTGGCGCCTACACATGCAAAGTGGGTAAAATGGCAAAACGACATTCAACCGGAGTAAACAGCAATGGCAAACGAACTTGGTCAAGGTAGTGTAGTACAATTGCCAAGCGGCGGCCCAAAAATGACTGTGTCTGAACGGTATACAGACTATAGCAAGCCGGGGCTTTACGGTGTTGATACTGTGAAATGTGTTTGGTTTGATAACGAAAACAAATATCACGAGGGCAAATTTCCTGTTAATTCTGTGATTTGGATTTCGTGATTAAATCGATTGCAATAGTTGAAAATATCAACTATATTAAGAAAGTAGATGCGGGCGTGGTGTAATGGTAGCCGCGCGAGACTTAAAATCTTGTTCCTCTGGAGTGTGGGTTCGAGTCCCACCGCCCGCACCATAAACTATTAAATACTGTAACATCGGGGTGTAAACCCGGCGCTTGGGTTCCTAGGCCAGGCAGCGACGGTGTGAAGGGCAATGCTTGCAAAGTCACTTGTGACTTATAGTTGAGTACTCCCTACCCGTAAAGTAAAGGGCCTCTGTAGCTCAATTGGATAGAGCATCGCGCTTCGAACGCGAGGGTTGTGGGTTCGAATCCTGCCAGGGGCGCCAATACTTGCTTCATTAGTTAAGTGGTTATAACAACTGTCTCGTAAACAGTAGTCGACAGTTCGATTCTGTCATGAAGCACCAATAAAAAAGGGACGCTGTGCGTCCCTTTTTGCTATTCAATGGATTGTAGCGTATTCTCGTTCAGCCATGGCTAGTTCAATTTCAAGTCGCTGTCGATTTTCTTTGACAGCGTCAATTTCTTCTGCTGTAAAACGGTCTTGATACTTGTCGACAATGTAGTCTACAATGTCAAACTCAAACGACATCAGACTCACAGCAAGAAGAATGGCTAACTCGTCGGCATTGTCTTTCACAGATTCGAGCATTGCTTTTTGATGTGCAGTTACCATTTTGAGGCCTCTTGTTAACTCTCAACTATACATAGCAGATTTGACAAAAATGTCAAGACTTTTGTCAAATCTGCTGTATAATATTTACAGCTAGGAGGAATACCATGCAACTCAACTTGCCGAACGAAGTAGAATTTAACTATCGAGACTATCATCACATACTGATTGAGCCTGGACCAAAGCCTTACGATTGGACGATAACTGAACAGTTGAAAAGCTGGTTAAGCACAAACTCTATCAAGATTTTTGTTGATCACAACTGTGGCGACACAGGCACTGACTCGCCTGTTACAACCTTTAGGTTTCAAACTACAGCAGATGCGCAACACTTTTACGACTATTGGACTCAGCAACGACGTCAACACCGTTGACTTTTGTCTATAACGAATATGTAATATCAATACAAGGCATGATGTCTTGAATCGAAACTAGGTAATAGAAGGAAACTACTCATGGATGTGTTTTTTGCTGCGTTTAGCGGCGCATGGTTTGCAATTTTTATGTTGGCGTTCATTGTAATTGGTATCATTGCCAATGAAATGGACAGTTTCTGGATGGGTGCTGCAACCCTGCTAATTGGTTTGGTTGGTATGCAGTTCTTGTTTGCTGTGCCAGTCTGGGCAAGCATCTTTGCTAATCCGCTCATGCTGCTTCTCTATGCTGCTGTGTATGTTGCCATCGGTTCCATTTATACGGGAATGTGGAGTTGGCCAAACTATATTCGAGAACATGAAGATCGTATCAAAATGTCCTACGGCGAATATCGCAATCGCAACAAACGCGATGGTATCGAAGTTACATTCGATGACTTCCTTGATAGCGGCAGCTATGACTACAAGGCTAGCAACCATAAAGATCGCCTTGCTGCCTGGGTACTGATGTGGCCGTTCGGCTTGCTCTGGGACCTCATGCATCGTCCTGCACGTTGGATTTGGAACACTGTCTACAGCGGCCTTGGTCGTGTGTTTGAAGACGTTAGCAAACGCACTGCTCGTAAGATCCACAGTGGCGATCAATGACCTACTCTACCAGAGTAACCGAGGACATAACTGTAACGTATGCTGGCAATGTTGTCAGCATACGTTATAATAATAGTGACACCTATTGGGGTCGAGACCCTGAACAGCGTATAGATGTTCCTGTTGACAAGTTGAACATGCTGATACTAGCATTGAAAGACATTGCCGACATAAAAAGAAACGAATGGTAAAATGAGCGACGATGAATTTTTCAATGATACAAGCGACACTGACGAGTTAGGAATTGTTAGGAATCACAAAACACGTCTTGTAAAATACACTGACAAAAAAGGTAATTTTCTTTGGTGGAGTATCGACGTCACTTCTACAATCGACGAAGAACGTAGTTCTGCTGCCGGATTGACCGTGTTCAAAACACTGTGTTCAAACGGTGTTGTGCTGGTTGCAGAAAGTGGTGTATATGATTACACAGTTAACGGTGACTTTTTCCAACTAACTAACAGTCAAAAATCACGAGCACTCACTAAAAGAATTTCTAAACCAATTCCTATCGGATGTACAGCATGAGCGAATTAAAACAGATTATCGTGATGCGTAAAGACCTCAAGATGCCTCGAGGCAAAGAAATTGCGCAGGGTGCGCATGCAAGCATGAAAGCAACGCTACTACATCTAGAGGATCCGCGAGTCAAAGAATGGCTTGCTGGCAAGTTTACCAAAATTGCTGTGGGTGTCAATAGTGAAGAAGAACTGCTTGATGTACTGAACCGCGCCAAGGCAGCGGGTATCATTGCAGAACTCTGCACCGATGCAGGCCTTACTGTTTTCAATGGCGTTCCTACCAATACCTGTATTGCAGTCGGTCCTGATACCCATGAACAACTACAACCAATCACTGGGAGTCTAAAGCTGCTATGAGCAAACTCATTTGCCCAAATAACTTTGCAATTGTAGGCAAAAGTTGCGGCGAACGCTGTACCTGTTTTACAAGGAAAGACCAAAATGGAAGTAAGAGTTAAGCCACAAAAGATTATTCCTGCTAGCTATACTGTTCGATTCGACGAAGGCGGCGACTATGCAGGATATATTGTTAATCCGCAGCCGTATGAAGACCAACTGCGGCCCGACATTGAAGAATGGCTCGATGCTAACGCACCCGGGTGGAGCGTGAGCTTTGATCGCGGAGATTGGGGCGAAGGTCCTGCGTGGGTCAAAGTCAAGTTTGAAACCGAAGCACAAGCAAGAGCGTTTGCAGCCAAGTTTACCAACATTCCCTGTCCTAACTCTCGCAGCCGCGGACATTGTCCGCACATGGGAGCCGCACTTCGATTGATCGATCGAGAAACAGGTGACGGTAAAGGAAAATGCTTGCATTGTGGTCGAGAGATTCAAATACTAACTAAGACAAACCGAGACGAATTTCACAAAAGCTTTGTAAAAGACGACGGTGACTATGAAGGTCGTGCGGCACGTGACAACATGAGCAACCCAGGTGACAAACACTATGAAGATTAACGTCTTAATCAAAAAACTCATCCGTTTAATTTTCAAAATCTGTGCAACACCTGCAATTCTGTTGTTCATCGGCGTTACTATTGTGACATCCTATATTATGAGTGCAATCTACTGGATTTACGATGCAAACAAATGGGACATAGAGGCAAATCAAATGGCTCGCAAAGACATGCTTGCAATGCTAAAAGAATGGTTTACAACACTATGAGCAACGATTGGATTAACTGGCGGTTTGGCAAATATCATCTGCAGATAGGCCCAGATCAACGCTATTGGATTAGCTTTGGTAAAAATCCCTACTGGGACACTACCCCATACACTCGATGGTTTGAACGGTACTAAATGAAAACATTTTATCATACTCTGTCCGAAAGACAACACCGAACAAAGATGCTAACCGACACAGTATTTGTTGGTTATACACAGGATGAAGTAGCTGCTATGATCACTGATCACAGCAAGGTAAAAAAGATCGAATCACAGCCTGCCGGTGAAAAAACTAGAATCGTGATCCGTTGGAACTCATTCATAGACACGTTGGCTGACTGTAACGAAGCACTTGGTTTTGTTACATACCCGAGAAAGCCTGTAATCGGCTAATAAATAATTCTGTTATGTATAAAGTATTCTATATAGACAGATGCAACAACATTAAGTTGGTTGAGCAAGAAACTCAACCAGACACTGATACTGTTGCCTGTTTTAGCGGCGATGATGCTGAGCTGATTCCGCATGTATATCTAGAACCAGATAGCGAAGCTGCCGTTGAAACACGACGCTGGGCTGAACGAAATCCAACTCAACAACAGTTTTTTAAATCCTATTATCAGCAAAAATAAACAGACACTGTGGTAAAACCATAGATCTGTGCATTACAGTTCAAATTGACTTTGCATTGTATTTTTCTGCATACTGAGTACGGTAATAAAGGAGAATACCAAAATGCAAAATGAAAATACACAGTGGGCAGCACTGCTGATGCGTGTTAGCTTTGGCGTTATGTTTCTAGCACACGGACTACTCAAAGTTTTCGTTTTTACACTGCCAGGAACCGCAGCATTCTTTGAATCAATTGGATTTCCTGGATGGACTGCATACATTGTAGGACCTGCAGAAGTGCTTGCCGGTATTGCATTGATCATCGGCTTTAAGACTCGTCTTGTGTCACTGGCAACATTGCCGATCCTAGTAGGTGCAGTTATTCCACACTGGGCAAATGGTTGGCTGTTCAGTGCACCAAATGGCGGATGGGAATACCCGGTTTTCTTGATTGCAGCCGCAGTTTCTGTTGCACTGCTAGGCAGCGGCAAGTACGCCGTTGACGATAAACTAGCCTAAACAATTAGGATTTCTAGCATAACGACACTATACTAGAAAAAATAAAATGCCGGCTCAGAAAAAGCTGCACTTTTTTTGAAGTGCAGCTTTTTTCTTGGTTGACATTCAGATATTTGCACACTATATTAACAACATGAAACAGCGCAACGTGAGTTGAAAAACAAAAGTTGAATGTTTCAAAAAAAATAAAAAAAAGCAGTTGACACGCTGTATGCAAGGTGTTAAAGTTACTGAGTAAGCAAAAACTTACACGCTCTTTGAAAATACGAATGTGGTCCTAGCGAAAGCGATAATGGACAAGAAAGTAAAATTTCTGTTTACACATATTGTAACTGCTCTAGGTATTAGCATTACGGTAATGCGCACTTGCTTAGAACAAGTGAGATACGGTTCAAATCCGCACCAAGCAAATTACAATAGTTGTAAACAGAAATTACACTGAGTCAACGTTGTGAAACGTGGATTGTGTGTTTACGCATTGGGGGTTTAGCCTCAATAGGATAAGTGCAGTGATGCACCCAAAGCCAGGAAGCCTACATACTGGCGCTAGCAATAGTCCATCTAAACAAGCCTGAACTAGACTTGACTCGGAATTGAAAAACCGAAAGCAAGTCCCGTCCGTAGAAAGGCGGTAGGCAGTAAGTTGTTGTTATAGGTTCGAAAGGATAGCATCAGAGCTGATCGGTGAGATGCAAATGGGTTGGCGCCCGTGCCTGTAACATGCCAAAACAACGAATGCTGAAAGTTAACAGGTAGCTACACTGTCTGAGCCCGCAAGCAAAGGCGTAGTAGCATTACAAGAGTGGAAGGGTTAGGCCCCGGATACTTGAAGTGACGTTGAGTAGTCCGCAAGACGAAAGATATGAGGTGTGCTGTATTGGGTATGTCAAAAACATATTCAGCAGCCGAGGTAGCACATCTCCGATAGGTTGCAATATAGCCAAAGCGGTAAAGGCAACGGTTTTAGGAACCGTCGATTGCAGGTTCAAGTCCTGTTATTGATTAAAAATGCAAAGTCTACCTCGGTATGTAGTGTAAGGTGTCAAATACTTGAGGCGCAAGCCAATCAAGTTCAACAAAGCTCGCAAGGCAGAGTTGATTTGTGCTAGAAGTTTCGTAGCCCGCAAGGCTTAATGGTCCGCAAGATCAACGGAAAACAAGGTGCAGAATAGCTACATACGACGAGTCTACTGCCTGACTCTAAAAACGGCGACACTGTTAATGGACTAGGTTACCGCAAGGGACTTAGTGGATGTCGGAAGAAAGCGGCTCGCAAGGCTGG
>JACCDG010678037.1_pt1 | contig 19907 bp, 16 predicted proteins | sample 7442471 | NCBI WGS metagenome assembly JACCDG01 (sample SAMN15323444, study PRJNA562643) | freshwater metagenome | isolation source: river surface water | place: USA:Blue River Watershed | collected 2017-08-17 | reverse complement strand
GGAACGCGAACACCTTTTCTGCGGCCATTGCGGCACCCCAACGCAACGCAAACCTGGCGAACGCGCCCGCGTCTGCCCCAGTTGCGGACAACTCGCCTATCCACGGCTAGTGCCAGCGATCATGGTGCTGGTGCGCAAGGGGGATCAACTGCTGCTGGCGCGCTCGCCACATTTCCCGCCCGGTATGTTCAGCGCGCTGGCCGGCTTTGTTGAACCCGGCGAAACGCTGGAACAAACCGTGCACCGCGAAGTGCTGGAAGAAGTCGGCATCACCGTCAAAAATCTGCGTTACTTCGCCAGCCAGAGCTGGCCTTTCCCGCATTCGATGATGATCGCGTTTTTTGCCGATTATGACTCGGGCGAACTGACGCCGGATGGCGTAGAGATCGAAGCAGCGGGCTTTTACTCGCTGGATGCGCTGCCGACCCTGCCGGGGCCGATCAGCATCGCGCATCATTTGATTCGGGCGGGGGTCAGCGAGCTTGCTGCAGAGGCCGCCCAAGCCTGATTCGAACCACTGCTGGTTGCTGAAACTAGCCTGTAGCCCGCGCTGGTATTGAATTCTACAACCCAATACCAGCGCGGGCTGCAGCGGCGTTTTTGTTAAGGCAACAATTTGCCGCCAAATAATCAAACAGTGAGTGAAATATCAAATGGTTACCGGCAATAAACCCAAAGCAACAACGGCAAATGCGATCATCTGGGGAGTAACCAAGTTGTTGGCGTCGCTATGTTTGATTGGCCTGCCAACCGCTTGTATGTTTCTTCCGATTTATCATGAAACGCCGGGTGATCTTCCCGATAATGCCCAGTTGGCGCTCAGCCCCGACGGCTCAAGGCTGGTAGTGTCGTGGAACGAACGTTCTGGCAAATTGCACGCCAAGCTGCTGGAGCTGGATGGCAAGCGCTTGGCCTCGATCCGGGATATTGCATTGCCGGCAGATACCTTCACCACCGCATTCGCCATCACCCGCCAGCATTTGCTGATTACCACCACCAACAAAAAATCCAGCGATCTGCTGAAATTCGATCTCGATAAAAGCACGGCTGAACTGATCTACAAAAGCCCGCACGTAATGCGCTTCCCGTTGGAAGTTAGTAATGGCCATTACGTGTTTCTGGAAGGTGAAAATGCCGATAACCGATTGAGTCAATGGCAGCGCTTGCAGAATGGGAGTAAGTCGTTATTAAACCCAGAGCACTACCAAATGGCCTCCCATCTTAATGTAGTGGGCGAATCGCTGTTTTTGCTGGAGCCCAGGAATCCACCTGCATTTCGTAGTTTGAGTGGTGCGCTACCAGCAGAACTGAGTCCATTAGTTGATGCCAATACGTTTTCTATTTATTGCGCCGACAAACAGCCGTTGACTTGTTTGCGAAGACATCTTTATTTCGACCCTACTTATACCACCATGGAAATTCTCAATGGCCAACAACGCTGCCAGATTGCCGGACGTTGGATAAATGGCCAAGGGTTGAAATTCTCCCGAGACGGCAGCACGGTGGCTTTTCATGCCGCAATCAAAGATTTTGACGGGCCACGGGCCATTTATATCGCCAAAAATAACCGTGAGGATTGCGGGGCAGCACCACTGTCCATCAACAACAAGTAACCGGATAACACATTGCCTGCTCGCGGCAATACCCCGTTTTCCGCTATACTTTCGCGTTTTGCAACATTATTGCATTTCGCCACCATGCCACTTTTTACCCGCCTCCTGCTGTGTCTGCTTCCCCTGCTCGCCTCGCTGGCGCAAGCCGGCGTCACGCCTTTGGCGGTGTCGGTCAGTGTTTTGCCGCAAAAATATCTGGTGGAACGCGTGGGTGGCCGCTGGGTCAAGGTTTATACGATGGTTAGCGGTGGCAAAGATCCGCACACCTTCGAACCCACCCCGGCGCAGGTAGCGCAACTGGCGCAGGCGCAGTTGTATTTCGCCACTGGCATGAGTTTTGAGCAGGCGTGGCTGGGCAAATTGCGCAGCGGCAAAACCACCCGCGTGGTGGATATGCGTCAGGGTATCAAGCTACGGCAGCAGGAAGAAATGCTGGAGCTGAACAGTGGCCATGAGCATGACGAGCACGGCGGCAGTGACCCACACGTGTGGATCAGTCCGGCCAATCTGCGCATCATCGCTGCCACGATCCAGCGCGAGCTGGGCAAGAGCCTGCCAGTGGAAAGCCAGAGCGAATTGCAGCAGAACACCCAAAATCTGCTGCGTGACATCGAGCGCAGCGAACAGAAAATCAAGGCACAACTGGCGAAGTCACCAGTCAAACGTTTTATGGTGTTTCACCCGTCGTGGGGCTATTTTGCCGATGCCTACGGCCTGCAGCAGTTGCCGATCGAATACGAGGGCAAAGAGCCCGGCCCGCGCACGCTGGCGCAGATCATCAGTATTGGCAAAAGCCAGCAGATCAAGGTGGTGTTCGTACAGCCGCAATTCAGCGCCCGTGCGGCGAGCAATATCGCCAGCGGCCTGAATGCACGGGTGGAGAAACTCGACGATCTGGCCGAAAATGTACTGGCCAACCTCGAATCCGCCGCAGCCGCCATTGCTGCCAGCCGTTAAGGGCTATTGTGACAACGACTCCCGCCATTTCCATCCGTAACCTGAGCTTTGCCTACGGCGGCACGCCGGCGCTGGGCAATATCCAGCTCGACATCGCCCAGGGCGATTTTGTCGGCATCGTTGGCCCCAATGGCGGCGGCAAAAGCACGCTGCTGAAGCTGATGCTGGGCCTGCTGCAGCCGGATAGTGGCGAAATGTTGGTATTCGGCCAGGCGCCACGGCGCAGCGTCGAGCGCATCGGCTATGTGCCGCAATACGCCAACTTCGCCAAGGATTTCCCGATTTCGGTGTGGGAGACGGTGCTATTGGGGCGGCTGACGCCACGCCGCTGGTTTGGCGGCCATAGCCAGCAAGACAAACAACTGGCGGAGCAAGCGCTGCGTGAAACCGAAATCTGGGAACTGCGCGAGCGGCCGATTGGCGCGCTCTCCGGCGGCCAGTTGCAACGGGTGTTGATGGCGCGGGCGCTGGCCAGCCAGCCGGATATCCTGCTGCTGGATGAGCCAACCGCCAGCGTTGATGTGCGCGCCGAAAAAACCATTTTCGAGCTGCTGCGCCACTTCAACCGGCGCATGACGATTGTGGTGGTATCGCACGATGTCGGCTTCATCTCCGACTACGTCAACCGCGTCGCCTGCCTCAACCGCCAACTGGTGTGCCACGCGGTGGATCAGGTCAACGCCCACGAGCTGGAACACCTGTACGGCAAACACGTACACCAACTGACGCATTCCCACTAGGTTCTGTTGACGTAAGTTTCGCGGCTGCGCTGGCAGGTAAAAAGGCCAGCCGCAAGGCATGCGACGCGGATAATAATGGATTATTTTCAAGGAGCATAACGCAGTGGATGGCCTTTTTACCTGCCAGCCCGAAGGGTTTGACGCACTTCGGGCACAACCCGGCGTCGTAAACCGCTTGTGCAGATCACTGCACGGCGCGTTTTACTCCTTGTTTTGTATCCCGAATTGCGTCAAACGCAGTCGTGAAACTTACGTCAACAGAACCTAGGCCGATCATGAGCGACTTTTTCAGCGCCCTGCAACAACACGCCTTTCTGCAATACGCCCTGATCGGCGGTCTGCTAGCCAGCATCTGCTGCGGCATCGTCGGCAGCTACGTGGTGGCAAAACGCATCGCCTATCTTGCCAGCGGCATCGCCCACACCATTCTCGGCGGCATGGGCATCGCCGCCTATCTCGGCGGCAACCCGCTGGTTGGCGCGCTGATCGCGGCACTCGGCGCCGCGATTGTCATCGGCTGGATCAACCTGCGCTGGCGCGAACACGAAGACACATTGATCAGCGTCATGTGGTCGGTGGGCATGGCGGTCGGCATCGTCTTCGTCGCCAAAACCCCCGGCTACACCACCGACCTGATGAGCTACCTGTTCGGCAACATCCTCATGCTCTCGCCCACCGAGCTGTACTGGATGGCGATCCTCGACGTGGTGCTGATGCTGCTGGTGTGGTGGCTGCGCCGGCCGTTTCTGGCGCTGTGTTTCGACGAAGAATACGCACGCCTGCGCGGCGTGCCGGTAGTGCCGCTGTATATGTTGTTGCTGTGTATGGTGGCGGTAACGGTGGTGGTTTTGACGCAGGTGGTCGGCCTGATCCTGGTGATCGCCCTGCTCACCCTGCCGGCCGCGATTGCCGGCCAGTTCACGCGCCGATTACATCTGATCATGTTCAGCTCGATCGGGCTGGGCATGCTGCTGACCTCGGGCGGGCTGGCGCTATCGTTCGGGCCGGATTTGCCGACCGGGGCGACGATTATATTGCTGGCTGGCGCCGGCTACCTGGGGGCCTTGCTGCTGAAGCGGCTGCGTGCCTGATCAACAGCGGTGATCAGATAGCCCGAATCCATTCTGAAATACGGCTGAGCTGCACCTCGTCCAGATACCCGGCCATACGCAATCCATAGGCAATACCCAAGGCGTATTGCTTGCGCAGCCTGCGCTCCTCGTAACTGGCCATCAGCTGAATTTCTGTTACGCAACGGATAAAGTCTTCTCTGGCCAATTCTGCACCAAAGCTGCCTTGTTTCTTTCTGAGCCGGAACTGGCGCGCACGCTCGGCGCCTGACAAAGCGTGGCCCGTCACCGGGCGTCCACGCGGTCGTTTGGGTGATTGAGACATGAGGCTTGTGTCCACAATATTATCGTTACGTAACGATAACCGTGTTTACCCGGCCAAATCAAGCCCGCAATCGAAGCATCCGTGAAATCAGGCTTTGCCGGTGCGCCGTGCCTGGCGTTTGCCGCGCCAGACACTGGCCAGCATCACAACAATGAACAGCAACAATACCAGCGCGTTTTCCAGCCCTGCCTCACGCCGGAACTGGAAACCGTCTTGCCAGGCACCGGCTAGCCGGTATAGCAGCGACAGGTGCAGGGCCAGCAGCGGCAGATAAAACACCGGGTGATAGGGTATCTTTACCCGTGCCACGGCCGGAAAAATGATCGGTGCGTGGCCGAATACCATCGAAAAAACAAAGCCCAGCCCCAGGGCGTGCAAGGCGGCATCGCGCCACACGTGGCCAGGCGCAAATGCACCGGCAAGGCCAAGCACGCCGGCCAGGGTCAGCCACAGGTAGCCACCCAGCAGGGCATAGGCGATATAACGGGTGATGCCTTTAAAACGGATATTGCGGCGGGCAATGTCATACGCCATCAGCCAGCCCGCCAGCAGCAACAGGCCGGCAGCAAAAACCTGCAGCCCCAGCGTATCGAACAGGCTCAGCGTTGCGCCGGCAAGAATGACGGCCACACACAGCGGAAACAGCTTTTTTGCGTGCTGCGGCGTGGGCAGCAGGCGGGTCAGTTCCAGTCTTTCTGCGGCAATGGTTAGCACCAGAAATGCCAGCCACCACGGAAGCGCCGGCAGTAGCACGCCCGATGCCAGCCAGGCCAGGTTGCCGATCACCCAGCAACTGACGGCCAGCGCCAGCACCACGGTAAACATCGCCTGCAATTGCCGCACCACCAGCACACTACCAGCCAGCAAAACCAGCGATGCCAGCAACAACGCAAGTGGCGCCGCCAGCGGCGGTGCGCCGGTCAATATGCACAAGCCACCCAGCCCGGCAGCTGCCGGCGCCAGATAGGGCCAGCCGCGGGCCAGTGCCACGGCGCGTTCCAGGCTGATCACCGTGCCGAAAAAGGCGCCGATCATCAAGGCCGCATGCAGGCCCGACTGCGCAGTGGCAAATGCGGGCACATCCCACGCCAGCCGCGCCAGGCCGGTCAACACGCCACCGAGCAGTGAAAGCATGCCCAATGCCAGTAACGGCAGCCGATAGATCGGGCGTTTTTCTTTCATGATGCCAACCTGAAGCGGGGTCAAGGTATCTTCCTGGCTATCTGTTGCAAACGGGATGGCTGGCGATCACCAGCCGAAATGGGTGCGTGCCGACTCAGACATCATCGAAGGATCCCACGGAGGCTCCCATACCAGGCGCAATTCAACCTGGCGACCGGGCGGCAATCCCCGTGCCAGCTCCTGACGAGCATCATCTTCGATCAAATCACCCATCGGGCAGGCCGGTGAGGTCATGGTCATTTCGATCAGTACATGCGCAGGCATCGATTCGATGCGATAGATCAGACCCAGCTCGACAATATTGATACCGACTTCAGGATCGACCACCTTGCGCAGTATGTCGCGCACCTGATCCTGCTCTTGTTGTGCTGGCGTGTCGAGATTCATGGTTTATATCCGTAGCAAGCAATCACATCAATGGCAGTCGGGCTGCAAAGCACTACCAGAGCGCCTTGCAGGCCGACCTGCAAGCCAGTGTGGATGCGGCCTGCAGCCAGGGAGATATCAGCCGCAACCACCAACGTAACCACAGCTGGTGCAGAAATCACAGCCATCTTTCTTGATCACGGTGTGATTGCCGCATTCCTTGCAGCGCGCACCGAGCAAGGCTTCGCGCTGTTGCGCCATGACGATATCGCCGCCCTGCTCTTCCTCGATCATCACGCCCATGCGTTCTACCGGGTAACCTTCTTCAGTGAGGATGTTGAGCATCGCGTAACGGTGGATGATCAGGCGTGCAACGTAGGCTTCAGTTGACGGCCACGACTGCGATTTTTCGCTGCCGGGGATGCGTGCGAAGAAGTCGCCTTGCGGCTCGGCGTAATTCAGCAGCTTGCGCAGTTTCATGCCGATCCAGGCCGGGTCGATCACACGCATGTCCATCGACAGCAGCTTGCACAGCGCTTCCATCTCACGCGGGCATTGGCCGGAAATCCACACCGAGAACGGGCGGCGCTGGCCGTTGGGCAGAATCAGCTCTTTGACGAAAATGGCGAAATTATCATCGGTGGCCGGGTTCTGCACATCCACCGACCAGCTCATGGTGCCATCCGGGCCGGCTTTTGGCTCCTTGCGCGCAAACATCGCGTCCATGATCGGCGACGGCTCACCGGCAGCCGGCTCCAGCGCGCCGAGTTGCGCCACGCGGTATTCCACCACTTTCGCCAGTGCCGCCGACGAAGCCGATACCCGCACCGGCTTGTCGCCAAATTCCAGCAGGTATTCCTTGTCGTCGAAAGTGCGGCTCAGCATGTCCAGCTTGGCCTGCACCCAGGCGCGATCCTGGCAGCGCATGTCCATCGACAGCGTTTTGGCGACAGCGCCAAGGCCACGCGGCACGTGGTTGCCGTTCACCCACACTTCAAACGGGCTGGCATGGCCATTCTGGATATGGCCAACAAATACGGCAAAGTTCTGCCCGGCGGCGTTTTCGACGACATAAGTCCAGCACGGATTGCCACCCTTGAACTTGGGGCGATCCGGCCAGCGCAGGCTGGCCAATGCCGGCTGCAGCACTTCGTTGAGGGTGATGCGGCGATCCGGGTCTTCCTGCGATTCCTTGATGTCCTGTGGCTCGGCCTTGGTTGGCTCAACCGACAATACCGCGCCCAGTACCGCGTTCGGGCGATAGGTGGTAATGCCCTTGAGCCCGGCTTTCCAGGCTTCCAGATACAGCGATTCGAATTCGGCAAACGGATAATCGGCCGGCACGTTCACGGTTTTGGAAATCGCGGTGTCGATATACGGCAACACGGCGGCAACCATCTTCATGTGATCCAGCGCGTGCATTTCCAGCGCCGAAACGAAGTAATCCGGTAGCTGGTTTTCATTGCCGCCCTGCGCCAGATAAACGCGGAAGGCGTGGTCTTCGACGCGGTAGCTCTGCGTGCTGCCGTCCGCCATGCGTTTATTGCGGTTGTAATACCAGGAGAACGGCGGTTCGATGCCGTTCGAGGCATTGTCGGCAAACGCCAGGCTGATGGTGCCGGTCGGCGCAATCGAGGTCAGGTGGCTGTTGCGCATGCCGTGTTTGCGGATTTTCGCCTTGATCTTTTCCGGCAGACGATTGGCGCTGTGTTCGCCCGACAGATACTTGTCGGCATCAAACATCGGGAACTTGCCCTTCTCTTGTGCCAGTTCCACGCTGGCCAGGTAAGCCTCATCGCGCATCACTTCAGTCATCTTGGCTGCCATCTGCCGGCCGGCGTCCGAATCGTAACGCAGGCCAAGCATGATCAGCGCATCGCCCAGGCCAAGGAAACCCAGACCAACCCGGCGTTTGTTCATTGCCTCTTGCTGCTGCTGCGGCAAGGGCCAGTAGGTAATGTCGAGCACGTTGTCCAGCGCGCGGATCGCCACCCGCACCACTTCGGCGTAGGTCTCGAAATCGAAGCTGGCTTGCGCTGTGAATGGATGCTTGACGTGCAGCGTCAGGTTGATCGAACCCAGATCGCAACAGGCGTAATCCGGCAACGGCTGTTCACCACACGGATTGGTGGCTTCGATGACTTCGCAATAACTCAGGTTGTTGTCGCGGTTGATCTTGTCGAGGAACAACACGCCCGGCTCGGCGTGGTCGTAAGTCGCTTCCATGATCTGGCGCCACAGATCGCGCGCCTTGACCTTGCGATATACCCATTTGCCGTCGGCACGCTGGTAGCTATCGGGAAACTCCTTCGACTCTGGCTGTGCCGCGTGCGCCAGCTCCCACAAACCATCACTTTCCACCTGCTGCATGAAGGCATCGAACACGCCTACAGAAATGTTGAAATTACGCAGATCGCCAGTGTCCTTGGCGTGGATGAATGCTTCGATGTCCGGGTGATCACAATTCAGCACGCCCATTTGCGCGCCACGCCGCGCGCCGGCCGATTCAACCGTGGCGCACGACTGGTCAAACACCTTCATGTACGAAATCGGGCCGGAAGCGCGCGACGCCGTGCCTTTTACCATCGCGCCACGCGGACGGATATAGGAGAAGTTGTAACCTTCACCGCCGCCACGACGCATGGTTTCGGCCGCCTCTTGCAGTGCCTGGTAGATGCTGGCCTTGCCACTCGCCGGGGTCGAAACCGAATCGCCAACCGGCTGCACAAAACAGTTGATCAATGTGGCTTGAATGTCGGTGCCGGCAGCGCTGTTGATGCGCCCGCCGGGTATGAAGCCCTGCTGCATCGCCCAGAAGAAACGTTCCTGCCAGTGAGCCGCGTCTTTCTCTTGCGCAGCCAGGCCACGGGCCACGCGCTGACGCAGTTCGGCAAGCGACTTCTCGTCGCCTTTGGCGTATTTTTCCAGTAGCACCTCAATCGAAATGTCCTGCGGTTCCAGATGTATCGACAATTGCCTCTCCCTTGAATCGGCCACTGCTTTGGTGGCGAAAATCCCGTACATCGGCGTTTGGCACAATGCCAACACCCTTAGTCCATGTCTCATCACGCATCAGTTTGCCAACACACGCCGAGAAAAAGCGTAAGTGAATCGCGGCATGCGCAAAGGCGGGCCTTGAGCCAAATCATTGGCGGACAAGAAAACCCCTCTGCCCTTGCAGTTCTCACAAGGCTGGTGCGATGAGCACTACACAATATATTGTGATCGAGCGAAAATCAATCGGATAATATGGTGGTATGAACTTTTTCCTGAAAAATCAGGCCGGTCATCATTGACGAGCGGCGCCAGCGCGCCGGGGGGCTTTTGTAGCCAAATATTGCCCGGCATTTCACATGCAGGGCAAACAGGCATGACGTAGCGGAAATAAAAAAAGCGGGCGAATTTGCCCGCTATTTTTGTAATTCAGATAGACCTGTCAGATGGCGAAATCTTCTTTCTTGCGGCCATTGGCCAACGCATCTTTCAGCCATTGCGGCTGACGGCCCATTCCAGACCAGGATTCGCCGTTTGGCCCCCTGAATTTGGCAACAGCACCTTCGGTTGTCCCTTTTTTGCCTGCCGCCGCGGTGGCAAATCCCAGATCTCTGGCAGTAATGCCATATTGCGCAATTTTGGCCTTGATTTCGGCAACGACAGTGGCAACTTCCTGTTTACGTATTTCTTCTGCCTGCTGCAGCAGTTTTTCTGCCTGGGCTTTCAGTTCCAGATAACTAGCCATTGATTGTCCTTTGATTGTCAGAAATGAATGTGTATCGCCAATAAGCGGCAATACTCTAACACATTGCAATGGAATCAAGTGATACCCGCACTGATAAAAATACAGCCTGTTTTTCCATTACACAAGTTAGCGAATGTAAAAACGCAGCCGATTCATTTCAAGTGGCGGACTCAAACAGCCCCCACTGCCATTCAGGAAAAATGCCAATGTAATGACTAATGCCGGCAATTATCAATTGGCCAATTGATTGCTTGCTGTGTATTCTGCTGCAATGAATACAACACACCAACTGGCTCCAGCCAACGGCATACAGATATGTTACGAATCTCTCGGACCTGCGCAGTCTCCCGCCATTTTGCTGATTATGGGGCTTGGCATGCAGCTGGTTGCCTGGCCGGATGAGTTCTGCCAGGCACTGGTGGATAAAGGCTTCCGCGTCATCCGTTTTGATAACCGCGACGTGGGGCATTCCACCAGGATTCATTGGTCACATAAGGCCAATTTGCCATTGGCGATGCTGGGTACATTATTCGGCATTCGCGCCAGGGCACCTTATCTGCTTGATGATATGGCAGACGATGCCATTGCCCTGCTTGATTTTCTGCAGATTCAACATGCACATATCGTCGGCGTATCAATGGGAGGAATGATTGCGCAGACCGTTGCCGCCCATTATCCGCAGCGGGTATTAAGTCTGACCTCGATCATGTCATCCAGCGGCAATCGCAAAGTGTCTCGCGGTAAATTGTCGGTATTGGGCAAGTTGATCAAACGTCCGCCAAAAGAGAATGATATCGAGGCACAGATCAATCATTTGATGCATTTATTCGGCGTAATCGGCAGCCCGGGTTTTGCCACCGATCCGGCAAGCCTGCGCCAGCATCTTGAATTCGGTCTGCGCCGTTCCAGCTATTCACTGGGAATGGCACACCAATTATTGGCAATACTGGCTTCCGGTGATCGGCGCCGGCAATTGGCAAAAATCACAGCCCCCACGCTGGTGATTCATGGCGAAGCGGACCCACTGGTGCCACTGGCCGCCGGCCGCGATACGGCGCTGAATATCAAGGGCGCGCAATTACATGTGATTCCCGGCATGGGACACGATCTGCCGCCCGGCGTGCAGGCGCTACTGCTGCCCTTGATCAGTGAATTTTGCCACGCCCATTGCGGCGTCATGACTTCGGCATTGCCGACGGCGGCGGCGGGGACACAAAACGCCGTGCAATCGGGCACTTAATCCGTTAAAATCCGCGCCGAAGCAGGAGAGCGTGCCCGTCATGGGTGCCGCCGAAGGCGCAACCTCACCCGGAATCGCTCAGGCAAAAGGACTGCATCAAATCTGACAGTGCACACTGTCAACCAACTCTGGAGAGTGGTGGCTACCCACCCGCCGAAGGGGCTAACGGAAAAACCCGCGTTTTCCGGAAAATCTCAGGTAACAGGACAGAGGGGTGAGCCTACAATGAATGGGATCATTCCCTCCATAAGCCCAAGGACACCCGATGAGCCAGTTGCCTCAACGCACCCCGCTGTTCCAAGCCCACGTCGATTGTGGTGCCAAGATGGTCGATTTTGCCGGCTGGGAAATGCCGATCCATTACGGCTCACAGTTGAAAGAACACGAAATCGTCCGTAGCGATGCCGGCATGTTCGACGTTTCACACATGACCGTAATCGACCTCACCGGCGCCGACGCCAAAACCTATCTGCAAAAACTGCTGGCCAACGATGTGGCTCGCCTTGGTTTCAAGGGCAAAGCGCTCTATTCCGGCATGCTCGATGCCGATGGCGGCGTGATTGATGATCTGATCGTTTATCTCACCGATTATGGTTACCGCATCGTGGTCAACGCCGCCACCCGCGCCAAGGATCTGGCCTGGATGGAAAAGCAGATTGAAGGCTTTAACGCCAAACTCACCGAGCGCGACGATCTGGCGATGATCGCGGTACAGGGACCACACGCCATCGCCAAGGCAGCAGAAGCAGCAGGCGAGGCCAAGGCGGAAATCATCCATCAGTTGAAAGTATTCCAGGGCCTGCCGGCTGGTGAATGGTTTGTTGCCCGCACCGGTTATACCGGCGAAGACGGGCTGGAAATCATGTTGCCGGCTGAAGAGGCCGCCGATTACTGGATGGCATTAAAAGAAGCCGGTGTTGCCCCGACTGGCCTGGGCGCACGCGATACGCTGCGACTGGAAGCCGGCATGAATCTCTACGGCCACGAAATGGACGAAAGCGTGTCTCCGCTGCAGGCGGGCATGGGCTGGACCATTGCCTGGGAACCGGCAGAACGCGATTTTATTGGCCGCAAGGTGCTGGAAGCGCAAAAAGCAGCAGGCGTGCCGATGAAGCAAGTCGGCCTGGTGCTGGAAGGCAAAGGTGTCCTGCGTGCAGACATGAAAGTGGTGGTCGAAGGGTGTGGTGAAGGCGTCATTACCAGCGGCACCTTCTCCCCTACCCTGAAACAGTCGATTGCCATGGCACGTGTACCCGCCGCCACCGGCAGCCAGGTGTTGGTCGATATCCGTGGCAAGCTGGAGCCGGCACGCGTGGTGAAAATGCCGTTTGTGCGCAACGGCAAGAAAGTATACGAATAACACTCGCCAGGTAGCGGGTTGCCAAATGGGTGGGTTACGCTGCGCTAATCCACCCCACATTAAATTGCATGTCAAAAAATCACAGGAGCAAACCATGAGCAATATTCCCGCCGAGCTGAAATATGTTGATACCCACGAATGGCTGCGTGCCGAGGCGGATGGCACCATTACCGTCGGCATCACTGATCACGCACAGGAATTGCTGGGTGACGTGGTTTACGTCGAACTGCCTGAGCTTGGCGCCAACCTGGATGCCGGTGCCGAAGCAGGCGTGGTTGAATCGGTAAAAGCCGCATCGGACGTTTATGCACCGATCGCCGGTGAAATTGTCGCCATCAACCAGGCGCTGATCGACGCGCCGGAAAAAGCCAATCAGGACCCATACGGCGAAGCCTGGTTCTTCCGCATCAAGCCTGCAAACGCCAATGCCCTTGACGGCCTGCTGGACGCAGCCGGCTACGCCGCCGAAATCGGCCAGTAATTGTGTCCGTGGGTCGGCGGCGCACGCCGCTGCCGGCCACGTCTTTGGCCAGGTGTCATCCGCACTGTTGCCGTTGTTCCACTATCGATTCAAGCCGGGGTTGCCCTACATGACCATTTTGCTCAACGCTCTCGAAAACCATCAAGAATTCATCCAGCGCCATATTGGCCCGTCCGAATCCGAACGTGCTGCCATGCTCAAGGAAATCGGCGCCAGCTCGCTCGATGATCTGGTGGCGCAAACCGTGCCGGAATCGATTCGCCTGCAACAGCCGCTGGCCGTTGCAGGCGCACAGAACGAACACGAAGCGCTGAGCGCGCTGAAGGCCGTTGCCAGCAAGAACAAGGTGCAACGTTCGCTGATCGGCATGGGTTATTACGACACGATCACGCCGAAAGTGATTCTGCGCAACGTGTTCGAAAACCCCGGCTGGTACACCGCCTACACCCCGTATCAGGCCGAAATCGCCCAGGGCCGTCTGGAAGCACTGCTGAACTACCAGCAAATGGTGATCGACCTGACCGGCCTGGAGCTGGCCAATGCCTCGTTGCTGGACGAAGCCACGGCAGCAGCCGAGGCGATGGCCATGGCGCGGCGGATTTCCAAGGTTAAATCCAATGCTTTCTTTGTTGACGCAGCATGTTTCCCGCAAACCATTGACGTTATCAAAACCCGTGCCGGCTTTTTCGGCTTTGAACTGATCATCGGCCCTGCCGATCAGGCGGCGCAAGCCGACGTATTTGGTGCTGTACTGCAATATCCCAACCAGCGTGGTGAGCTGCTGGATCTGAGCGAGATCATTGCGACACTCAAGGCCAAAGGCGCCATCAGCGCAGTCGCCACCGATTTGATGGCGCTGCTGCTGTTGAAATCACCGGGCGAAATGGGCGCCGACATTGCCCTCGGCTCGTCGCAGCGTTTTGGCGTGCCGATGGGTTTTGGCGGCCCGCATGCGGCATTCTTTGCCACGCGCGACGAACACAAGCGTTCGGTGCCGGGCCGTATTATTGGCGTATCGGTAGATGCACGCGGCAAAAAGGCGCTGCGTATGGCGCTGCAAACCCGCGAGCAGCACATTCGCCGCGAAAAGGCCAACTCCAACATCTGTACTTCGCAGGTGCTGCTGGCAAATATTGCCTCGTTCTACGCTGTATATCACGGCCCGCAAGGCTTGCAGCGTATTGCCAACCGCATTCACCGGCTGGCGGCAATCTGCGCCGAAGGTCTGCGTCAGTCTGGTTTCAAGGTCGGCAACGCCACCTTCTTTGACACCTTCCAGGTCGAAACCGGCGCCGATACTGCGGCTATCCTGCAACGCGCGCAACTGGCCGGCTACAACCTGCGCCATAGCGCGGCGGGCGTTGTCGGTCTGGCTTTCGACGAAAAATGCAATCGCGACGACATCAGCAAAATCTGGCACATATTCGCTGACGGCAAGGCCGATGGCCTGTATGTAGATGCCATCGATGTGCGTCTGGCGCATGTCGACAAGCCGATTCCGGAGTCGCTGCAACGCCAGAGCAGCTACCTGACGCACCCGGTGTTCAACCGCTACCACACCGAACACGAAATGCTGCGATACATCAAGCGCCTGGAAAACAAGGATCTGGCGCTGAATCACTCGATGATTTCGCTCGGCTCTTGCACCATGAAGCTGAATGCGACCAGCGAAATGATTCCAGTGACCTGGCCGGAATTCGCCGACATCCACCCGTTTGCACCGCGTGACCAGGTTCAGGGTTACCTGCAAATGATCGGCGGGCTGGAGGCCATGCTGAAAGCCGTGACCGGCTTCGACGCCATCTGCATGCAGCCGAATTCCGGCGCGCAGGGCGAATACGCCGGCCTGGTGGCAATCCAGCGTTACCATGCATCGCGTGGCGATGCTCATCGCAATATCTGCCTGATCCCGAAATCGGCACACGGCACCAACCCGGCCACCGCGCAGATGTGTAATCTGCAGGTGGTGGTGGTGGATTGCGACGACAGCGGTAACGTTGATGTGGCCGATCTGCAAGCCAAGGCGGAAAAACACGCGGCCAATCTGTCGTGCCTGATGATCACTTACCCGTCGACGCACGGCGTGTTCGAAGAGTCGATCAAGCAGATTTGCGACATTGTTCACAGCTTCGGCGGCCAGGTTTACATGGACGGCGCCAATATGAACGCTCAGGTAGGCCTGACCCAACCGGCGCTGATCGGTGCCGATGTGTCGCACATGAATCTGCACAAGACCTTCGCCATTCCGCACGGCGGTGGCGGCCCGGGTATGGGCCCGATTGGCCTGAAAGCCCATCTGGCACCGTTTGCAGCGAATCATGCGGTATCGCCGATTGAAGGCCCGAACCAGGGTCAAAGCGCTGTGTCGGCGGCACCGTTCGGCTCGGCATCGATTCTGCCGATCTCCTACATGTACTGCGCCATGCTGGGTGCAGAGGGCCTGCGCATGGCAACACAGGTAGCCTTGCTCAACGCCAACTACATCGCTGCCCGCCTCAACCCGCACTACCCGGTGCTGTATACCGGCAGCAAGGGCCGGGTGGCGCACGAGTGCATCATCGACATCCGCCCGATCAAGGCCGCTTGCGGCATCAGCGAAGTGGATATCGCCAAGCGGCTGATGGATTACGGCTTCCACGCGCCCACCATGTCGTTCCCGGTGGCCGGCACCATCATGATCGAGCCGACCGAATCGGAATCAAAAGCTGAACTGGATCGCCTGATTGAGGCGCTGATTGCCATCCGCGAAGAAATCCGCCAGGTGGAAGCCGGCCAGTGGCCACAGGACAACAATCCACTGAAAAATGCGCCACACAGCCAGTCCGACGTCATCGGCAGCGACTGGACGCGCCCTTACAGCCAGCTGCAGGCGGTGTTCCCGCTGGAATGGGTAAAAGACAACAAGTTCTGGCCATCGGTAAACCGTATCGACGATGTCTATGGCGACCGCAACCTGTTCTGTGCCTGTGTGCCAGTCAGCGACTACCAGTAAGGAGCAATGTCATGTCCGTATTTCTCGTAATCACCGTCATCGGTGACGACCAGCCCGGCCTGGTAGAACAGCTGTCAACCACTATCAGCGGCCATGGCGGCAACTGGCTGGAATCGAGCATGTCGCACCTGGCCGGCAAATTTGCCGGGATTCTCAAGGTGGCGGTGCCCGAAGCGCGTGCTGACGAACTGAAAGCCGCACTGGGTTCGCTGGCGCAGCTGAAGGTGATGGCCGAGACCGCGATCGAACTGCCCAAACGTGGCCCGACCCGTCGCTTTGCGCTGTCGCTGGTGGGCCACGATCGCATCGGCATTGTGCGCGAAGTTTCGCAGGTGCTGGCAAAACACGAGGTCAACGTTGAAAAACTCACCTCGCACACCGCCCCGGCCGCCATGTCGTCAGAAGTCATGTTCCACGCCTTGGCCGAGCTGGAAGCCAGCGCCAGCCAGGACATGGCGCAACTGCAACGTGATCTGGAAAAGCTCTCCGACGATCTGATCGTCGACATCAATCTGCAGATCGAAAGCCCGTAGTTGGCCTACACGCCGCGTTATCCGGCCCGTAGCGAATTTCTTCAGTTACGCGGTGGTTGTTACCACCTGCTGCACTGGGGCGATCCGCAACAGCCCAAACTGTTGTTGCTGCATGGCTGGATGGACGCGGCGATTTCATTCCAGTTCGTGGTGGATGCGCTGAGCCCGGACTGGCACATCATTGCCCCGGACTGGCGGGGTTTTGGCCAAAGCGAATGGAATCGCGAGAGTTATTATTTTCCCGATTATCTGGCCGATCTGGATCAGTTGCTGGATCACTATTCACCACAGCAACCGGTATCGCTGGTGGGGCACAGCATGGGTGGCATTGTTGCCTGCCTGTACGCCGGTGTGCGCCCGGAGCGTGTCAGCAAACTGGTCAGCATTGAAGGATTCGGCCTGGCCGCCACCCAGCCGGAACAAGCCCCAGCCCGGCTCAAGCGCTGGCTGGATGAGCAGCGCCAGCCACAAACCTTTCATACCCACGGTGATCTGGCGACAATCGCCCAGCGGCTACGCAAGAACACTCCACGACTGAGCGACGATCAGGCACAATTTCTCGCACCCTGGCTGGCTCAGCAAACCGGGCATGGCGCCATCTACCGCGCCGACCCGCGCCACAAGCTGGTTAACCCGGTGCTGTATCGACTGGAAGAAGCCAAGGCCTGCTGGCGTGCCATCACCGCCCCCACGCTGTGGGTGCAGTCTGAAGCACCTTTCCTGCAAGCCATGCTCAAAGAGATGCCCGAGCAAACCGCCGAGCGCAAAGCCTGTTTTGCCCAACTACAGGAAGCGGTGATCAGCGACAGCGGCCACATGCTGCACCACGATCAGCCACAGGCGCTGGCGGCTGCGCTTCAGGCATTTCTACACGCCTGACGCAGGAGAATCTGGCCTGCGGCGATGGTGACAAGCGGTTTTCAGCCTGCAGGATTGAGAAGCGCCTGGCGCACCTGCTCCAGCGCACCGGGATCATCCAGCGTGGTCAGATCGCCCGGATCGCGCCCTTCCGCCAGTGCCTGTATCGAGCGGCGCAACAGTTTGCCGGAGCGGGTTTTTGGCAGCAGCGCCACAAAATGGATTTTTGCCGGGCGTGCAATGGCGCCGAGCTGCTGATCCACGGTGGCCATCAGCGCTTTCTCCAGCGCCTGGCGGCCCGTGGCATCCGCCACACTGGCCGCATCCTTCGCCACCACAAATGCCGCCACCACCTGCCCTTTCAGCTCATCGGCCACCCCGACAACGGCCACTTCCGCAACGCCTGCGTGGCTGGACAAGGCTTCTTCGATTTCTCTCGTGCCAAGCCGGTGGCCGGCCACATTGATCACATCGTCGGCACGACCGAGGATGAAGTAATAACCGTCGGCATCACGGCGTGCCCAGTCAAAGCTGGAGTACACCTGCTGATGAAAATTGCTGAAATAGGTTTTGACGAAACGTGCATCGTCACCCCACACCGTAGACAGACAGCCGGGCGGCAACGGCGGCTGGATCACCAGCACGCCTTTTTCCTCGTCGGCCACCGGTTCGCCACTGGCTTCGTGCAGCAATTTGACGTTGAAGCCGTAAACCGGCTTGCCCGGCGAGCCAAATTTTTTCGGCAGCGGTTCGATGCCGGGTTGCGCCGACAGAATCGGCCAGCCGGTTTCGGTCTGCCAATAATTGTCGATCACATCCACCCGCAGTGCATCGCTGATCCAGCGTGCGGTCGGCTCATCCAGTGGCTCGCCGGCCAGATACAGCGATTTCAGGCTGGAGACATCGTGCCGCATCAGGCAGGCCGGGTCCTGCTTTTTCAGCACGCGAATGGCAGTCGGACTGCTGAACATCACCCTGACCTGGTATTGCTCGACAATTTTCCACCAGATCGCGGCATCCGGCCGCACCGGCGTGCCTTCGTAGATGATGCTGGTCATGCCCGCCAGCAAAGGGCCGTAAACGATATAAGAATGGCCGACCACCCAGCCGATATCCGAGGTGGTGAACATGCAGTCCCCTGCCTGCCCGCCGTAGATGTACTGCATCGACGTGGCCAGCGCCACGGCGTAACCGCCGGTATCACGCTGCACGCCTTTGGGTTTGCCGGTGGTGCCCGAGGTATAAAGGATGTAGGAGGGATGGCTCGACTCGACCCATTCCACGTCGACCGAGGCCTGCAGATGCTGCTCACGCAAGGTGGCGTAATCCAGATCACGGCCAGGCACGCGCTGCAGGTTCTGATCAATGCCGCGATCAACAATGATCACGCTTTGCGGCGGGTGTTGCGCCAGCTTCAGCGCCTCATCCACCAGCGGCTTGTAGTGGATTGCCTTGCCACCGCGCATGCCGGCATCGGCGGTAAACAGCACTTTCGGCCGGGCGTCGTCAATGCGGCTGGCCAGGCTGTGTGAGGCAAAACCGCCGAACACCACCGAGTGAATTGCCCCGAGGCGGGCGCAAGCCAGCATGGCGAAAATCGCCTCGGCAATCATCGGCATATAAATGATGACGCGCTCACCCTTGCCTACGCCCTGCGCCCGCAACACGGCAGCACAGCGGTTGACCTCGGCGTGCAACTGGCGATAGCTGTAGCTGGTTTCCTGCCCGGTTTCGGTGGAGATATACACCAGCGCCGGCTGATCCGGGCGCTGCAGCAAATGGCGATCAACCGCGTTGAAACACAGATTGGTGGTGCCATCCACAAACCAGCGGGCAAATGGTGGCTGGCTGAAATCCAGCACGCGTGAAAAGGGCTGCTGCCAGACAATACGCTGCGCCTGCTCGGCCCAGAATACTTCAGGTTGCTCGATGGAAAGCCGATGGCTGTCGGCGTAGCTTGCTTGGGGCATGGTTCTCTCTCCGGGCTCGTTCTTATCGGTGATTGCAGTGTGAACACGCAATAACCTTATTGATATCAGCGTTTTTACTGATTCCGGGAAAAATATTCTGATGCCGGCCATCAGCGCCTTGAATGGATCGTGGCGGCAGCAGGCCGGCAGCAGCTCAGGCGTCGGTTTCCGCCACCGGCAGATAATGCTGCAATTGCTGGCGCACCAGTGCGAACGCATCGGGCAAGGCCGCCATCGGCTCGATCAGCCGCGTTGCGGCATTGCTGGTCAGCGCACCCTGCTCGACCTGATCCAGCAACCCGGCAAAAGCCCGTGCGCCAATCGACAGTGAAGTGCCCTTGATGGCATGTGCCAGTTGCCGGGTCTGCTCCCAATCCTGATCGGTAAACGCCTGCTGCAGTGATGCCAGGCGCATTTCTGCTTCCTGCAGGTACAACTGCGTGAGTTTGCCATGTTTGCTGCCCAGCATCTGCCGGACTTT
>JACCDG010250179.1_pt1 | contig 19908 bp, 19 predicted proteins | sample 7442471 | NCBI WGS metagenome assembly JACCDG01 (sample SAMN15323444, study PRJNA562643) | freshwater metagenome | isolation source: river surface water | place: USA:Blue River Watershed | collected 2017-08-17 | reverse complement strand
TCTAGTACACCAACCAATACTCCGACTAGTACACCGACACCAACGGCTTCTAGTACACCAACCAATACTCCGACTAGTACACCAACTAGCACTCCAACACCAACGGCTTCTAGTACCCCAACCAATACTCCGACTAGTACACCTACACCAACCACTAGTCCAACACAAACACCAACACCAACCAATACTCCGACTAGTACACCTACACCAACCACTAGTCCAACACAAACACCAACACCGACTAGAACACCTACACCAACCACTAGTCCAACACAAACACCAACACCGACTAGAACACCTACACCAACACCGACTAGAACTCCGACACCAACACCGACTAGAACACCTACACCAACACCGACTAGAACTCCGACACCAACACCAACTAGAACACCTACGCCAACACCGACTAGAACTCCGACACCAACACCAACTAGAACACCTACGCCAACACCTACACCAACCACTAGTCCAACACCAACTAGAACTCCAACACCAACACCAACTCGGACACCGACACCAACACCAACAATTGATTGCGTGTACGATGCTACTATAACCGAAATAAACCCAGTTAATGTTGATAACACAACAGAAATTAACATATGGTTTGACGATTCTGGTTCTATGGGTACTACACTTACTTCATTGAACACAATGAGAAATACAATTTTACAAAATTGTTTATTACCATTCTATGATAATAATCTAACAACATATCAAGCACGTGTTAGGGTTAGAAACTTCTCAGAAAAACCATCTTCAACCGAGAGAACATTTGTTATATTGAATACAACAGGATCAACAAGTACTGTAACTAAAGTAATTAACTTAGTATTCCAAGATGAAGCACAAACTGCATATCACTCATCAACATCAACATTTGACCCTACCGCAACGAGAACAACAACATATAATACAGATATGAACGCATTGAGAGTAACATTGAATAGCTTACCAAATGGTGGTTATTATAGAGGTGTTGTGTTTAGAGTCAATACAGGTCCAAACTCATTTGATGGTTTCAGACAATTCTTGGTTGCGGTTAGAGATGGTTTAGGTAACTATTCAGGACCAAATGGATTGTCCGATAAACCTGAGATAAAATATGTAATGGACGTAACCACAAGTTCAACAGCTCAGTATTACGCAAACCAAATAATAACAGCGTTAAATACGTTGGGATATAACTTACCACAATGTTAATAATCATATATGGCAAATAGATATTTTAATGTAAAAATAAGTTCAGGAACAGCACCAGGACCATATAGTATATATTATGACCAAATTAATGTTAATAATATAACAACAAGAACTTTCACAAATCAACCAGCAACAAACGTTTCATATGCTGATTTAACAACAGGGGACGGGGTCAATGTTTTTTTTCCTGATACTGCGTTAAAATTATATGTATATAATACAGTATGTAATACCGCATACGTTTTTACACTCCCAACATATGGTTGTGATGTTGATTATTCAGTACTAGAATTGACTCAACCTGATTTAGTAACTGTAAATTATCAAATTTATAAATTAAATCCTGAAGCAACGGGATATATAACAGATGGAACTGTACAAGCACAAAAAATAACAAAATCGGTTTTATGGAATGGTGATTTGTCAATTACAGGTGTTTCAACCAATTCTTCAATATTTGTTGGATGGAGTTTTGATCCAAGTCAAGCACCATTAATACAAACTGCACCTGTTTTTGTACATTCAGTACAAACCCCATCAACATATTATGCAATTATTGATAAAGTATTACCAATTGAAAAAAAGTTTTGTAAATACGCAACCACAGCATCACAAACAATAATTTGTGATTCATGTGATACTGTAGTTACAGTTTTTTTTAATAGAACTCAATACGAAACATTAGGTATAAATAATATAACATGGTATAAAGATAGGGCGTTGACTACCGTTGTGGATAATGGATATTATAAGGAATATTTTCAAGAAAGTACTTCAACTAATGTTAGACCTTTGATTTATAGATTAGTTGGAGGTGTAATACCACTTTCAGGTAAAGGATTTCCTGAATTTATAATATGTTGTGATTGTGACATAATTGAATGTTGTGTAGATTGTTAAAACCATATAAAAATTTAAAAATAATATTTATAATTTAAACATATATGCCATTTAGTAATACACATGTAATAAATTTTGTAGCTGGTGATTACATACTAAGTAAACCAAAATACGCCGCTAAAGATATAGAATATCCTGCGGGGATGAAATTTTCAACTAAAACTGTTAAATTAGATTTAAGTACAGAAGATTATGGGTATGTTTCAATGGAAGTAAGTTATTCTGGACCAGTTCAATTTGTTTCAATTGTATTTTATGATGAAAATGGAGAAGATGTTTCAATAGGAAGAAATTTCACAGATTTATTTGTATTATCAAATAAAAATTTAATAGCGGAGAACATAGTATTAAACGCTGATATAAGTGGAACAAAAACATATTATATTGTTGTTAATACAAATCAATTAAATACAAATAGATTTTTAACAATTGAAGTCGCGGTAGGAGCATTTACCGCACCCGTATCTTCAAGTGTAACATTATCATATGATTGTCCAACTCCAATAAATGTATATACAACAGGATTACATGTCTATTCAGCATATGATGCTAGACCCGCTTCATCAAGATTAACAACAAAACTGTATTCATTTGTTCCTGTAGAACAATGGGCAGTTAATACTGTTGTCTTTATGAACCCAACATTAAAAGATCCAGCTTTACCGTATTATTATGGTTATGGAACTAAAGTTTATAAAGTTGGAGGTGAGTTTGATAGAGCATTTGGTACTGTTACATCATATACAGTAAAGAAAAAATTACTCGGAAAAGCAAAAATTACAACAAATACAGACGGACCTAGATTATTCACAGGTAATACCGTAAATTCATCAGAGGCTTGTGTAATTCCTTTTATGGAAGATGTTGGGGTCATAAAACAAATTTTCAACGTAACTGGACTAACACAACCACAATTATATAGATATTACATGGGGTACGACCCAACAGATAAAAGATTATCTAATGATAGTGTTTTTACAAAATATAGTCTAGCGACACAAAAACATGAACCAATTGTTGGTTCAACACATGCATTAGAAAAAATGGCCAAAGGAATTATAACAGGATACAGAAGTTTTATAAAATTTGATGCATGGGCGGCATTTTATTCATTAGGAGGATTGGCGGCAATTTATTTAACAAGAGATATAATATATAACATTATTTCAGGTGCGGTAACCGATTTTATATTAGATTATCTTATTGGTCCATTTTTGAGAAAGGTTTTTTCAGTTGTAATTACGGAAGCTATTACAAATACAATTACTGCAATATTATCAGGAATCGGATATGCTTTACTCGCATATTCTTTATATAAATTATTGTTTAAATATATAACAGTAAAAATTGAGGAACCATGTAAGATTTTTATACATCATTTTACAACCACACCGTATATTTTTACAGGTTCTGTTTTATATAGAACACCAACACCATCAGTAAGAAATACTGGATTCTTTTGTGATGGAGTATACTATTATCAACAAACAGGAACCGCAAATAATGCTACGGTAACATTAAAAGAAGTGTCTTGCACAAACGCGTTATTGAATGAAGACCCATTACAGTATTCATATCAATGTTCATTACAGGCGGATAACCCAACACTTGTTGTTGAAAAAACTAAATTAGTTGTACTACCATATACCTCAGGTAAACCATTACCATTTTGCGGAGGAAGTACGATATTTTATAACACCGAAATTTCACAAGTAGTAACAAATACTTGTTGCTCATTAGAAACTTGTAATTCAGTTACTATTAAAATACCGGCAGCTCAAGAATATAGTTGTATAAGTCAATCAGATGCACAAACTAAGGCACAAGCAAAATTAACAAAAGCAGTACAATTAGCACAAGCACAAGGAGTTTATGTCACACCATTTCCCGATGAACACATAGGAACATTAGATTCAAACTTTACTCATGAATTAAGAATTGAAAATAACCCAACACAAGTAACTGTTTACTATGACAATAGACCGCCATCAACAGGTGCGGTAATCGGAAAAACATTATATTTTGATTCTTCAGGTTGTAATAAAGTTCTTAATGGTTATTACGCAATAACAGGTACGACTCCGTTTAGAAAGTTTTATCACACAACTAATGGTGTAATTGATGCGATATATGACATGACCGCCTCAAATAGTACAACTACAACAACAGGTCAACCTATTTTAACTACAAATAAAGATTATTCAAGTAATTGGTATTTAACCGGAATAACAACTAATGATTTAGCCGCGTACGCACTTACGATTGGTGATTCAAGAACCTTTGACCCAAATAGTTTATATACAAGTCCCGCGATGAAAAAGGGATTTATAAAAACACCGGTAACTAAAAATGATTTTCAATTATTCACTAATTTTGTATCTACAACATATAGTGAGGCTGAATCAGGTGCGTATCAACCATTGATTGATTGGATTACCGAAAATCCTTTTTATTATGGTAGATCAAGAACGATAAGTTTAAACATATTAGAATCAAATTATTGTAACACAGCAACAATACCTAGAGGTTTTTATATTATAGGAAAAGAATCAAATGTTGAAGTATCAACATTCAATGAAGTATCTTTGACAATAAATGTTTTAACAACAAATGGTGTTATTATTACAAAAATTATTGCTAAAACATCACCTTCAAATCCAAGAACATTCATTCCTTATGGTAATTTGGTTCCCACAAATACACCAGTAAAATCCATAGAAATAGTATCCATAGATTCACCAAACCCACAAAATAAGATAACATATACCGTAGGTACTGTTACTATGTGTAGTGGTAGTATATGTAACATTGCTGTCGGTGTTACTGTATCCGCAGCATCACAAGCTGGTACAAATAATGGAGGTGCAATTGCAACTGCGACGTTAGGAACGGCACCGTATACTTTTAAATGGAGTACTGGATATGAACAAACAACGAATAGTTCTAGCACACATCCATCAAATTTAATTGGTGATAAAACATATACTGTGACAGTAACTGATAGTACTGGTTGTGTTAAACAACAATCTTTTTATGTTCCGGTCACTTCCACATCATTTATTGCGGATCATATGATAATACGAATTCGTTGGCAAACTGCCAATGATTTTGATATCAGAGTAAGAATGGCATCACCCGATATTGGAATGGATAAATTAATTACTCGAAAGAAAATTTGTTTATCGGCGTGGTGTTATGATAACGACAATGCAGATGCGTATATTGGATTTAAATATCAAAATTATTACCCCAATATAACAATGAAAAAATCACTAACAGGACATACAGAAAATATATTATCTTGGGCCGGAGACAATGAGAGTGTTACTCTAAGTCAATTTGATCTTAGATATGAAGAAGTTTATGTAAATATTGTTAAATTAAAACAATTATATCCATCTACAACATCATTTACAATCGATTGTAGAGGTTTTTGGTATAGTCCAATTGTTAGTAATGTTCCTGTAACAATAGATTATGTTGCGCTTATTAAAGGAGGATCTATCATTTTAAACGAAAATACAAATAATAACTATTATTCATATATTAATCATACCAATACTCGTGCTATTTATGATAGAACAGGTAAAGAAATTCAAGCTAGAAGAGTATTTGGTTCAGACTCAGGACCGATAAGAGGAGAAAGAATAGGAACAATTACATATAATTTAATAACAGGAGTGGCTAGTATTAATTATAATGACACAACAACACCAGCACCATAATAAAAATAGAATGTATAATAAATTAAAATGAGATATTTTTACGTAAGGGTGGCGGCAGGAAAATTAAATGGTTTATATAACATATATTATAATACTGTTAGCACTGCTACTATAGCGTCTTCCATACGATATATCCCATCATATTTAAAAGTACCTGCAATAAACATAACGTACAATCAATTAACAACGGGAAACGGAGTTTTAGTTGAAGTACCTGATAATACATCAACTATAATTGTTAAAGATAATGCTTCAGTTTGTACAACTTTAACTAAAGTTTTGGAAGTATATGCAAAAATAACAAAAACTGATGTAACAATAAGTAACGGAGCAAACGGAACTATAATTGTAGAATCACCTGTTGGAGGGGTTCCACCATATCAAGTTAAATTAAATGATTACCCATATGAATCATTAGTTACTAGTGTTACATACACAGGTTTAAGTGCGGGTGAATATTTTGTATATGTTAAAGATTCTACAGGTAGTGAAACTGTAACAACAATATTAATAGATGAACCAGACCCGTCTGAATGTTCTATAAGTATAATAACTGAAGCAAATCCTAATTTGGGTAATGGATTTATAAGATTAAATTCTAGTGGAGGTTATTGGCCCAAAACATATAAATTATATAGAGATACAACATTTCCATATAATGATGCATGTGGAGATTTTTTGGTTTCAACATATACAGGTATAACAGAACAAGAACCAAGTATAGATGTTCCTAATTTATCTTGTGGTTATTATTGTTTAGAGGTTACAAATTCAGATGGTAGTGTTATTATTAGTGGTACTATTAATATTTGTCCGAGAGAACCACAAAATATTACATATCCGGTTTCAGTTAGAGTAGGAAGTACAATTAATATTGCTTGTGCGGGTACTGGTGGAAGTCAAACAGTTTATTCATTATTACCTACTATCCAAGGGTTAGTTGCGGGATATCAATATTTTGATGAATTTGGTTCACCAATTTATGGACCAGATTATAATTATTGGAGTCATCCTGAAAATTGTAATGTGGGTACAATAGATTCATTTGGATATTTTAGTTTAGTACAAAATTGTCCAGTTTGTCTTTAAATTTATATTAAGTATTTATAAATATGGGTCTTAACATAAGGTTATATAACATAAACGTACAAAATACATTTACTGTTTCGTTTAAAAGTGGATTAACATTGGGAAGTCCGTATACTGGATTTACATTCTATAATACATATCCACCAAGAACAACTGATATTACAATTTCTGATCCTTCAATAACCTATGGAACACAATATTGGGTTAAAATATTTGATACGGTTACGGAAAGATATATAATTGAAAATATATTTACACACGAAGAATGTTATTTTAGTTGCGTTTATCCTACACCAACACCAACACCAACGCCAACTATTAGTCCAACACCAGCACCTACTGCAACACCATTTATAGGACCAACACCAACACCTACTCAAACACCATTTATAGGACCAACATTAACACCTACATCAACACCAGTTAGTACACCAACACCAACACCTACAGCTACCGATGGACCTTTAGTCGACTATTACCGATATAATGTTGGTAGATGTCAAGATTGTAATGGTAATCCTCCTGGAGGATATGCAGATCCGTATACTACAATAACATCTCCGGATATTTTAAGTGGAGTATTCCACAATAGAATTGTGATAATAAACGGATTTTATTTTATCATTGATGTTATTGGTGGGTATGTAGTAACCAATACACAATCATCAAATCATATGGTTGATGGAAACTATTCTACTTTTTATACATCATGTGATATTGCGCAGAACTGTTCTGGTGGAGGAGGAGGTGGAGGACAACAAATTTAATTTATTTTTATGAGTTTTTTAAATAGTGATAGCACTATGTTTATTTCAGCAAGATTAACAAACATAGGTAAAAAGTTAATAGCAAAAGGAAATTTCATAATAAAGTATTTTCAGATTGGAGATTCTGAATATGATTATTCTAATGATACGATAAAATCACAAAAAGTTTTTTCTTCATTTGATTTTGAAAATGGAGTAAAGTATCCATATAAAAGTTATGATAATAAAAATTTTGAAGAAACTGTTGAAGAATCACAAACCAAAACAGTCAGGAATGTAATTCAGCCTATTGGAATTGTATCAGATTATAAAAAATTTGACGAGAATAGTGGTAATGGGATTTTTGTTAATTCGTATAGTGAAATTTCTGATTTTAGTAGATTGAATGGAACTAACCAAATTGAGATTATAAATCCTTCTAAGTTTATAAAAAATGAAAATATCACAATTATCTTCTCAGATTTTGGCGGAATGGATTCAAATGTGTCAATGATAACAAAAAAAGCAAATAGTATCTCATATAAAATTTTAGATATTATTGAAAATAAATTATTGTTAGATAGAAATTTACCAGATTTATCAAATTTAAAAGGATATATAAGAATATTATTGAATTTACCATCAGATGGGGATTCATGGAAATGTTCTATTGTTTCGGACAATAGTGAATTTGCGTCAACAAAAGAATTTTTGGGGTATTCATCAAACGAATCACAAATATTTTTTGATGATAATAATAAAGAAATTGATTATCCAACATCTTTCGTTAATTCATTTAACGACAAAATATTAGTTTCACCAAAAGAACAAAAAGAAATTGCTATTTTACATATTTCAGATGTTAAAAATAGATACGGAAGTTATATAAGTTATGATGCCAAAACAGTTAAAAGTAAATTGGCATACAATAACAATGGTGATTTAATTTCAGATACTGAATATTTTGAAATATATATACCTTACATTTTTTATCATAAGAATACTTCAGATATACCAGGTGCAATTTTTAAAATGGGAAAAAATAATTTTTATCTAAAATCAGATAAAAACGAGAATTTTAAATTAATGTATAGGTATTTAATTGACGAAAAAGGAAACAAGGTTGGTAAAATATTTCCACATAAACAAATAGTAGTATTTGATGACCAAGAAATAGTTAATGTATTAAACTATAAAACTAATAGAAAATATACATTACCATCACCAAAAGTAACAACATCACCAACTTCAAATTCATTTTTTAATTTTAAAGAACAAATTGTGTGGGTCACATACATGTTAAGGAATGAAAAAAATAATTCACTTAATGGTGCACCATGTGGATATATAAACAAAGTTATTTCTGATTACGACTCTAATATTAATGTTGAATTTGGTAAGGATACATTTACAAATATGAAAATTAATATAGAAGAAATTAAAAATGGTTTTGTTGCTGATAAAATTTTTGTGTTATTACAGATTACCGATAAAAATGAGACCCCAAATAAAAACAATTGGAGAAAGATAGATGTAACTACTCAAATTGAGAATCATAACCAAAATGAAAATATAAATCCTGAACAATTAACTAATCAAAAATTTATCATAGATAAAATAATGTATGATAATTCTGAAGAATTTATTTTTGATGATTATTCAATAAATGAAAATATCATATTCCCCGGTAATGTTAGACTTGTTATGGCTTCGGATATTGAAGAAATGAGAATTTTGATAAACACCCCACATCATAAATTTACAGAAACACAAAATCCAACATATCAAGAAGGAAAACAAAAAAAAGTAACAGAAATTGCGTTATTAAACGAAGAAAAAGAAACATTAGTGATGGCAAAAATGGCCGTTCCTATATCAAGAAATGGATCACAAACATTTGTGGTTAAATTAGATTTCTAATCTTTACAATATAAAATATATTATTTATATATTTTTATATGAATAAATTAAAAAATAGTCCTAAAATTTTAGGTTTAGACATTAGTACAAAAACTATCGGATTTGCATTATTTGATATTAATGATTCTAAATTATTGGAATTGACGCATTTTTCACCGAAAATAAAACCTCAACCAGAGGATAAGATAGAGGAACTATTAAAAAAAGCTGACGCATTTAAAAAACATTTAGAAAATTATAAAGATATTGGTATTTTAAAAATCATTATTGAAGAACCATTATTGAACTCTAATAACATATATACCGTAGGCACCTTATTAAGGTACAATACTTTAATATTGAAAAATTGTCACGATATTTTGGGTATTATACCGACATTCATTTCAACGTACAATGCTAGAAAGTACGCATTTCCTGATTTAGTTGGTACAAACGATAAAGGTAAGAATGTACTTTTTGGTGGTTATCCAAAAGATATTGATAAAAAACATGTAATTTGGGAACACGTAAATAAAGTATGTCCTGAAGTTAAGTGGTTATATGGTAAGGGAGGTAATCTTAAAAAAGAAAATTACGATATGTCTGACGCAGCAACTGCAGTAATTGGATATATTAATATGATTAAATTAGAAAAAAACAATTAAATTTTTTTTCATAAATAAATTTATATATATTTATAAAGAGAAACGGGACGTGTAGCAATATACGTTTAGTTGGTAAGGGGGAGGGTGGTGTCTCCCCCATTTTTTTTATTCAAATTTTTTATTTATTATTTTGAGTAATTATGATTTCTCAAGAAATTGACTTCTCACCAATAATTGAAATTCTCGAAGATATCCTTGGAGACTACAAAATGCACAACGACTATAAAGGGCAAATATCCTTTGATTGTCCTGTGTGCTCCTATGAAATTAAAGGATTGGACACTGGTGACGGAAAAGGTAATCTTGAAGTAAATTACAAGTATAATGTTTATAAGTGTTGGTCATGTTCAGAAAGCCACGATACCCATGGTTCAATATATAAATTAATCAAGAAATATGGGACACCAAGACAACTTAAAAAATATCAATTACTTAAACCTGAAGAAAACGAGGATCAACCAAAAAAAATATATAAACAGGTAAAATTACCAAAAGAATTTATTTCTTTAAGTAATGTTTCAAAAGGACTAACATTATTACCACAATACAGACAAGTACTAAATTATATTAAAAAGAGAAACATTACGGAGGAGATAATAAAAAAATTCAACATCGGTTTTTGTTACGATGGTGAGTACGCGAATAGAGTTATAATACCTTCATACGATGAAGATGGAAAAATTAATTATTTTACTGGTCGTTCATATTTGACAAATGTTAAACTTAAATACAAAAACCCCGAGGCGGAAAAAGAACAAATCATATTTAATGAATATTTGATAAATTGGGATAACCCAATTTATATTGTTGAAGGACCCTTTGATAGTATATTTTTGGATAATGCAATACCGATGCTTGGAAAAAAATTAAGTGAAAAATTAAGTATAAAACTATATGAAACGGCAAAAAAAATTATAATTGTATTAGACGGGGATGCGTGGAATGATGCTGAAAGATTATATCACAAATTAAATTGTGGAAAGTTGATGGGTAAAGTGTGGATAGTACAACTACCAAAAGATAAGGATATTGCCGACTTGCAAGGAAACTTAAATAATTTTAAAATTAAACAAATAGATTAAATGGATTTAAAAGAAATATCTGAAGAGATAAAAGATTTACTTGAAAAAAGAAGACAAGAATTAGAATTAAGTTTCATAGAAGAAGAACATTTATATTTTATGAAAGATTTAGATGGTGAAGTAAAAACAAATTTTCCTTCAGTATCTAAAATTATAAAAAAATTTCATAAATGGTTTGATGCTGAAGGTATGTCATTAAAAATGACAGGAGGTGATGTTGAAGGTGCCGCACAATTAAGAGAAGAATGGAAACAAAGTGGTATCATGTCAACCAATCTTGGAAGTAGAGTACATTTTGAATTGGAAAAAGATTTAATTTATCGACATAATGATTACAAAGAAGTGAGACAACCAATATTTGAAATCAACGAAGAACAAAGATTACGAAGTGATAATATGATTAACGCAGGAAAAGAGTTCTTGAATTTGATGATTGAGAGAGGAGCGACATTACTTGATACTGAAATTGTTTTAGGTGATCCTGAAGAACAATATACAGGACAACCAGATAAGGTTTGGTTAATGGAAAATAAAAATAAAGATGGATTTGGATTTGTTATCACGGACTGGAAAACAAATCAACCTAAAAATTTTAAAGTACAACATTACACAGGTAGGATGTTCTATCCATTCAACGAATATCACGATACTGCGTTAACACATTACTATATACAACTTCCATTATATGGTAGGTTATTATTAAAAATGTTAAAAGGTACGAAATATGAAAATTCAAAATTGTTGGGGTCGGTGGTTGTTTTGTTGAAAGATGATGGTATATTTGAAGAATATAGAGTACCATCACAAATACAACAAACAGTTTTAAACATGGATTTAACAAAATTTATAAAAAGATGATAAAAAAAATTGTACATATTGCCGATTTACATATCAGAACGTATCAAATGCATGAATTGTATAAAATTCAATTTGAAAAATTATTACAAGAACTGAAAGAAAAACTAAATGGATACGAACAAAATGAAATAAGAATAACAATTGTTGGTGATATTGCTCATCAAAAAATTAATATATCAAATGAGCAATTATTATTAACTAGCTGGTTCATTCAAGAATTAACTAAAATAGGTGTTGTTGTTATAATACCTGGCAATCACGATTTCTTAGAGAACAATACTCAACGTGTTGATAGTGTCACACCGATAGTTGAACTACTTGATAGTGACTATATCGAATACTATAAAGATGGTGGGGTGTATGAGGATCAAAATGTGAAGTGGGTTGTGTATTCTTTATATCAACATAATGAAAGACCGAATTTTACAAAACAAGATGACGGAAAAATATACATTGGTTTATTTCATGGTCCAATACAAGGCTTATCAACAGATTTAGGATATGAATTTGAAGATGCGTATGATACACTTAATTTTGTAGACCTTGATTTATTATTATGTGGTGACATACATAAAAGACAACAATTCACATTGAAAGGTGGAGGAAGAGGAATAATGATTGGTTCACTAATTCAACAAAATTTCGGAGAAACAGTTAAACATCACGGATACGGGATATATGACACACAATCTGATAAGTATGAATTTTTTGATTTATCCAATAATCAACCATTCCTACATTTTTCAATATCAGATATAAAAGATATTGAAGATGAAAAAGAAGAATTACTTAACGCTGGATGATGAGTTTCTTCAATATTGTAAATTAAATAATATTGAAGATTTCGAAAAAACCGCGAAGGATGTTTTTAATAGAGGATTCACCATATTAAAGTATGGTGAAATTCCTATTGGTAATAAAACCAAAGAAAAGATAGTTGAGAAGGAAGTTATAAAAGAAATTATAGTTGAAAAAGAAGTGCCGGTTGAAAGAATTGTAGAAAAAGAAATTATTAAAGAAATACCGGTGGAGAAAATTATTGAGGTTATCAAAGAAGTTCCTATTGAAATTAAAGGTGAAACACAAATAATCACTAAGGAAGTGATTAAAAAAGTACCAGTTGAAAAGATTGTTGAAGTAGAAAATAAAGAGGAGATAACAAGACTAACTGATGAGAACACTAAATTAAAAAATGAATTAGATAAAATTACCAAATCACTTAGTAGTTTAAATAAGGCAAAGTACATGAAGAATAGTAATCTTGGTAGTTTGTATGATGAATAATTTGTTTTTATACTTTTTTTTGTTTATCATTTAATAATAAAAATTTTTATATGGAACTATTATTATGGATTTTTACCGCATACGGATTCACTTCAATTTTGGTATGGGGTTCAATATTTGAAAGTACAAGAAATTGGATTAAACGTAACTCTAAATTTTTTGGAGAACTAATAAGTTGTACATTATGCACATCAACATGGGTTGGATTTTTCATGTCATTGGTTATTGGTGGTTTAACTATTAACTATACATCTAATATTGAATATCCGATAATTGTTTGGGTGTTTTTTGATGGTATGTTTACCGCGGGTTCAGTATGGGCATTAAATGCAATAATCGAATTTTTCGAAGAAAGTAGAATTAAGTAATATGGGAAATAATGGAAGAAATTTTAGATATACAAGGACTAAAAATGGGATAGAAATAGATCCATTTGATGATAGTGATATGAGAAAACTTTTTATAGATTTTGCATATACAACTTTGGGCATGAAGTTTATTGATGGTACAAAATATGGTATTGATTTAATAAATTATCATGATAGGACATTTGGTGCAGAAGGTGAAGACGCGTCATGGGTTGGTGATAGATGGGTAAGTTGGCAAATAGATATTTTTAAAATAGGTAAAGAAACTCTTAATTTACAAAACTGGAAATGGTTTTATTTTGGTTTAGGTGAGCTATCAAAAAAAAATTACGGTAAGTATTTAATTACACATCATGGACACGAAAAAAATATTTATTTTAGAGCAAATAAGTATTATGACCAAATTTGTATTGTTGATGCTTCGATTATTAAAGACCCAAACAAAACAATTTTTGTATGGGATAAAATTGTAGGAAATCGAAATGAACCTGAAGATTACATTTGTGTACCAAAAGAATATGTAAAAACATACAATTTACAACCAAATGGATTATGGGAATTAAATGGTAAATTTTGTGGAGTAACACAAGAAGAACATGACGCTCGTCAAGAAGAACATAGAAAAAATAGAATTGTCGAACTTGGAATAGTTAGATAGTGTTTTTACAATCATATTAAAAAAGTAAAATGAATCCATTTATAAAAGTTACATGGTCAGATGTTCCTGAGAATTTCACACCAGAAAAAATTAGAAGAGCAAAAACATATTTTCAAGAAAAATACAAAACAAAACATGTACAAATTATCACAAAAAGTCTAACGCACACTAAAGATATAAAACTTAATTCTTTAGAGGCTTCAGATAATATATTGGATTCTCAGTATCAAAAAACTTTAATGAAGGAATTCGTTAAAGAAAATAAAATTGATATCAAATGGGAGTTAGTTGATAGGTTAGATAACAAGGTAAATTCTGAGATAAACAAGTTAAATCAGAATAAAGTAAGGTATAACAAATGGTATATTAAGAAAATAGAGTTTTCAAATTTTTTATCCTTTGGTGAAAATAACACTATCGATTTTGAAAACTTGAATGGTATTACTGTAATTGAATCGAATCCAAAAAACTTTGGAGGAAAATCAACATCCTCCGTTGATCTTCTTATGTTTTTGTTTTTCAATGCAACAACAAAGACAAAAACAAATATAGAAATTTTCAATAGGTTTACAGATAATGATGAGGTTTCTGTTAAAGGTTTTATAAATATTGATGGTGATGATTATGTCATTGAGAGAAAAATCATCAGGAAAAAAAGTAAAACCAACGAATATACTGTTACCAATAAATTAGAGTTCTATAAAAGAAAAGAAGATGGTACGATTGAGAACTTGAGCGGTGAACAAAGAAGGGAAACGGAATCATTCATATCTTCTGCAATAGGAACTGAAGAAGATTTTTTGTCAACGATATTGACCACTGGATATAATCTAGAAGAATTAATAGAATCTAAACCCACCGCAAGAGGACAAATACTTACCAAGTTCTTAGGTCTTGAAAGTTTGAAAGTTAAAGAAGAACATGCAAAAGAAATCTACAATGATTGGAATAAAAAGTTAGTATCAAATACATTCAATATTGTACAACTTGAAAACGATAATCAAAGATATAGCGAGAGTTCAGTAGAATCAACTAATGAAATTAAAAACTTAGAAGTTCAATTAGATGATACAGAAACTAATTTAAAAAATCTTGAAAATAGAAAAGATGAAATATTAAGTCAAAAAAATAATGATGTTGATAGGGATCTTATAAACACAAATCCTACTTTACTTAAAAGAGAGATTGATGACCTAACAACACAAAAAAGTAACAACATTAAAAATGCCGATAGTATTGATGTTAAAGAACCTTCAGAATACTACAATGAAGATGACCATCAAAAAGTAACCAATAAAATTTCGGAGTATAAATCGGATTTAAGAATTACGCAAAATGATATTTCTAAAAATCTTAAATTAATAGAACAATTTGAAAAGGGTTCAATTTGTCCTACTTGCAATCGACCACTTGATGAAGTTGACCATACCGAAGAAATTCAAAAAATTAAAAACGAGGTCAAAGATTTAAATGATAAGACTTCAAGTTTAAATAGTTTAATTGAGGAATCATCAAAAGAAGAAACGAAATATATAAATCTTAAAAACGAATATGATTTGTATGAAAGAAATAAATTACGCAAAGTAAAACATGAATTAGAAATTGAAAAAATACAATTGGATATCGATTCAAAGCAAAAGAGACTAGACAATTATGAAAACAATAAAAAGAAATTAGAAGAGAATCAAAAAATTGATGCTGAAATAATTTCGTTAAGATCAAAAATAGAAACTGCAAATGCTGATATAAGGTTAATCAATTCAAAAATTGAAAAACACAAAAACAATATTATCAATATGAAAGAAAAAATTGATACGAATATTGAATTGATTAAAAAAATTAAATCAGAAGAGGAGTTGTTGTCGGTATTCAAAACATATCTAATGATTTATGGAAAGAATGGAATTTCAAAAGTCATTTTGAAGAATATGATTCCATTGTTGAACTTAGAATTATATCGATTACTTGTTGATAGTTGTCATTTTATTTTGGAATTGAACATCAATGATAAAAATGAAGTTGAGTTTGTTATGATAGATTCTGAAACTCGAGTTGTAAAACCATTGAATTCGGGATCAGGGTATGAAAGAACAATATCATCTTTGGCTTTACGAAGTGTACTTACAAAAATATCTTCATTACCAAAACCCAACATCGTTGTAATGGACGAGGTTTTTGGTAAAATTGCGGACGAGAACTTAGAAATGGTTGGAGAGTTCTTCAAAAAAATAAAAAACTATTTTGAACATATCTTTGTAATTTCACATAACCCATTAATAAGAAACTGGTCTGACAATATGATTATGATAAAAAAAGAGGAAAATGTATCATCAATAGATTTTATCACAACAAAAATTTCTTAGTTTATTTAATTTTATCTATATTTGACTTATAAACAAAAAATTATGACACCTAAAGAGTACAAAGATTTTGGATTGTTTGCAAAAGACAAAGGTATAAGTTCATTGAATTTACATTATCATGGACAACAAATCGAGGATAGTTTAACACCATATATTCTTGAAGAAAGAACTATGAACGTAACAATCATGGACGTTTTCAGTAGATTGATGATGGAACGTATCATATGGGTTGCTGGTGGAGTGGATGATAGAATGTCAACTGTTGTCCAAGCACAACTTATGTTTTTAGATAGTTTGGACCATAACGATATTACAATGCACATTGATAGTCCTGGTGGAAGTGTCAAGTCTGGTTTATCTATGGTTAATGTGATGAATTTAATTAATTCTGATATTAGGACGATTTGTACTGGTATGGCCGCATCTATGGGTTCCGTTCTGTTAGGTGCGGGAAAAAAGGGTAAACGAGGATCATTAATTGATTCTGAGATAATGTTACACCAATCATCAGGAGGTGCTGTGGGTAATATTCAGGATGCGGAAATTAGCATGAAATGGTGGAAAAAGAAAAACGATAGACTATTTGAACTTCTGGGTGAGTACTGTGGAAAATCGGCGGAACAGGTTAAAAATGATGCTTCAAGAGATTTATGGTTATCCGCTGAAGATGCGTTAGAATACGGAATTATCGATGAAATAGTGAAAATCAAGAGATAAATATGAGGGGGAGAAGTAATCTCCCCATCTTCATATTTATTTAAAAAAGAACATGAAGATTGATAAAACTAACATATTATTGATGATAATCGCAATATTTGCGGTATATAATATTTTTACGATTAATAGAATTAGAACTGACATTTCGGGGTATAATAAAAAAATAGACATCATACAAAAAGAAATAGATTCTGTCCATTTACAAAATAAATCCATTTCAAAACAAATATTCTCTTTAGATTTAGAATTGAATAATTTAGATGATGATATCTCAGATGTAACAAAGAAAATAAATACAATTAAAATAAAGACAAATGAAAAAGTTGAGCGTGCTAATTATTATACTGCAGATGAGCTTACAAGGCTTTTCTCAAATAGATACGATAGTACCACTATCTCTACCAACAGCAAGGATGATTTATAAGGAACTTCTAATGAAAGATGGTCTTGAAAAAGAGGTATCCGAAAAAAACAAGTTAATCATCTTGAAAGACGAACAAATATTGATATACAAGCAAAAAGATACCCTGAAAGAACAGAAAATTAAAAATTTAGAATCTATAATTTTTAAAAAAGACGAACAATATTTAATAGAACAACAAAAGTCAAAAGACTTATTGAAAGAATTGAAATCAGAGAGAAGAAAAACTTTTATATACAAAGCAGGTACGTTTATAGGTTTAGTTTTAACATCTGTTCTTTTAGTTAAATAATACATGACTACATATATTTTATTTATTTTCGGTTCATTTGAAGATCACGAAGATGTGGAATTTTTTTGTTTGGAAATTTTTAACAATTCAGATTTAATAGATTCCGTCAAGTACGTTATAGAAAATGGTAAAAATATAATTGTTATATTTGAATCAGATAAAGAAAAAGAAAAATTAACCAATGAAGTGAAAAAATTATTGGATAATGAAAACGTAACATTTTATTTTTTATTTGAAAGAAATAGTATTATAACATCACACTTACCAGGAGAATTAGAGAAATTTGCATATAAACCGTTAGATGAGAATACATTGATAAAGGTTAAACAACCAATCAAGGATATAACATTAAACCTGAATGATGTTTTAGATAAGATTCAAAAATACGGCATCGAAAATTTAACAAAAGAGGAAAGGAAATTTTTAGATGATTTTGTAGATTGAATTATTTTTTGTAAATTTATATTCTATTTAAAATTCAAACATGAAAAAATCAATCATCATTAATACCGAAGAAATTCAACAGTACATTAGAGATATCAGAAAGATACCTGTAATTACTCATGAAAGACAAGAGGAAATTTTTATTTTGTTGAAGAATAAAAATTTATCTAAGAAAGAAAAAAAGGAATTATATGATGAATTGGTTGTTGGTAATTTGAGATTTGTTATATCAATTGCAAAATCCTATCAGAACCAAGGTATGGATTTTATGGATATAGTGTCAGAAGGTAATATAGGTCTAATAAAGGCAGCTGAAAGGTTTGACCCAACAAGTGGAGTCAAGTTTATTTCATATGCGGTATGGTGGGTGAGACAATCAATAATGGCATCTCTAAATGAAAATGCTAGAACAATCAGATTACCTTCAAATATCATACAAGAGTCCCAAAAACAAAAAAGAGAAGAGTCTCTTGATAGTCATAATCTTTTAATAAATCAAGATGAAGAACAGACAATTAGTAATTTACCATATTGTGTTGGTCTTCATGGTGAAATAAATGAAGAGGGAGACCAACTAATAGATATAATACCAAATCAAAATGCCGACAATCCCGAAAATTCACTTAATAGTATTGATGAAATCAAGAAAAAGGTTTCATTAATGTTAAGTGTGTTAGATGAAAGGGAAAAGACAATAATAGAAAAATATTATGGATTAACTGGTATTGAATCAAACTTGGAAGATCTCGGAGAAGAGTTTGGGTGTACAAAAGAAAGAATTAGACAATTAAGAGATAAAGCAATAAAAAAGTTAAGAAATGAAAGTTTTGTACTATTAAAATATTTATAATAGATAAAAAATATATATGAAAAAGGTTATACAAGAAAATTTTACAATAATTGCGTTAGTTTTCATGGTATTTGTTTTGTTTAAAAGTTGTGGTGATAGTAGAGAAATCACCAAATTAAGAAAAGATTACGATTCTTTACAAGTTAAAATTGTAACAGAAGAGGAGATGATGGATATTATAAAATCAACACCAAATTGGAAAACTTTGGAAATCGAAGAACTTTCAGATAAAAACAAAACTCCAATTAACTATTTCAAAAACGAACAAGAAAAGAAGTAATGAAAAGTTGGTTAAATAAAAATTATAAAACATTAATCATTACTGCGTTTTTGATACCGAT
>JACCDG011861186.1_pt1 | contig 19910 bp, 26 predicted proteins | sample 7442471 | NCBI WGS metagenome assembly JACCDG01 (sample SAMN15323444, study PRJNA562643) | freshwater metagenome | isolation source: river surface water | place: USA:Blue River Watershed | collected 2017-08-17 | reverse complement strand
GCGAGGGCTGCACGATGCTCACCAACAAACCAGCGGACGCAAACATGAAACAGCTATACGTCAAAGACTCCAAGGGCGAATTCAAACTGATCGAATCGGCAGAGGATGCCGCCGCGCATGCTCTCAGCTACCAGAAGCCGAAGAGTGCGGAATACATCACCGACGCAAAGGCACTGAAGACACTCGTTAGCCTTCGCGTAGGCACCGAGCTCCGCGAAGTCTTCGGGGTCATATTCCTCAACGCTCGACACCGCGTAATCAGCATTGAGCACTTGTTTCTTGGCACCGTGGATAGCTGCTCAGTCTACCCGCGTGAAGTGTTCAGACGCGCACTGCAGCACAACGCCGCCGCTATCGTGCTCTATCACAATCACCCGAGCGGAATGCCGGAGCCAAGCATCGCCGACATATCGCTCACCGAACGGTTGCGCGCAATCGGCACCGAACTCGGTGTACGAATCCTCGACCACATAGTGACCGGTGGCGGAGAGGCAGTATCAATGGCAGAGAGAGGGCTGGCGTGATGGACCAACAGAAATACACCTTCATCAGTGATCCGGGGCATGGCTGGCTGCTGGTGCCGCTGGCTGAACTGGTCGCGCTGGGCATTGCCGACAAGATCAGCGCCTGTTCGTACATCGACAAAGAGGGCGCATGGTGCGCCCTTGAAGAAGACTGCGACGTGGTCAAGTTCCTGCGCGCGAAATGCGGGGACGATGGCATGCGCCAGTGGTGGAAGGAGAACGTAACCAACACCAGCGTGAACAACGATGCAATCGTGCGCCGCTGGAGAAGTTACCCGGCGATGCCGAAGAAGGGGGTAGTGCTGTGAGCAATAGCAACCGAGAACATCCAACCTGCAAATACTGCGGCAGCAGCGACGTGCGCGCCGATGCTTGGGCAGAGTGGAACGACGAGAAGCAGGAATGGACCCTTGCAGACACCTATGAAAACTTTTGGTGTGAAGCCTGCGAGTCCGATTGTGGGAGCCTGAAGTGGGTTCCCTCTCCCCAACAATCCAACGAAGTGGAGGCAGCATGAACTTCAACGCGCCAGACCTGACTGTACTGCTGGAGCTCAAGGACGCCACAGGCCGCGATGCCATGTTGAAGTTCGACATGGATAGCTGCCTGTTCTCCCGAGAAATGGCTATCGACGACATGGCCGAAGCTCTCACAAAGTCAGGCTTTGTAATCCCGGACAACAGCGCCGTGACGTGGCAGGCGTGGATCGAGGCAAACGCCAATCGGTTGTGGTGCAAGATCACCGGCACGGATTACCCCGGGGCAGGCAGTGAAGGGCGCCTGCTCGCAATGAGCGAACTGTTCGATGAGATGGAGGCCATCGAGCGGAACCGCCCGAACAGCATAGACACTGAAGACTGGATTGAAATTCTCAACGCAATCTCCAGCGAAGAGCCGGACCTCACATCACGCGAAGTGATCGACAAGGCCGGCCGGTACACATTCACGATGCACACAGGCTCCCGCGTCGAAGCATTGCAGGCGCGCTTTGAAGAAGAGCTCAAGAACCTTCCCGATGCCCTCGCAAACGCGATTGATTGGCAGCAGGTAGAGGGCGACGTGTGCGCAGACGGAACCGAATTTATCACCATGCCAGGCGCGCGCGGACGCACGCTGGAACTGACCCCGGAGTAACACATGACTGCAGAAATCATCCCTTTGTTTTCACGCAAGCCTGAATACGCACTTGGCGGCCTTGGCTTGGTGATCAATCGAATAACTGGAGAGCCGGAGAAAGGCTGGCGAGCCGATATCACCGATGGAGGCAGGAGCGCACGAGTAAAGCTCACGCTCAACAACGTAGGCTTTCCTGACCCGATCAGCTGGCACGCCGTATTCCACAAAGGCGGGACCGCAGACGATTACCTGCAACAGCAGGACGACGTTGAAGGCTGGATAACAAGCGTCATCAAGTCGTTCCGCATTGTCTCGCTCGAATGCACGTTCGAGGCCCGGCACTTGCCGGAAGGCATGCTGATGAAGTTGCTGGTTCCAGTTGTCCAGGGCACGAACCCGATGGACTTCACGAATATCTGCATCCGCGAAGCAAGGTTGCACTGCTCAACGAAGAAGTACGGGTTTGAGCGCATCCGCCGCATTGTCGCCATCCCGGCAACGGGCAAGTTCATCGAGGTATTCAACGTAGACCGGAGGTACTGATGAAAGTGCGGATAGAGCCTGAGCTCCATTACAACGGCACAATCCAGTGGACCGATCCGCGCAGTGGCGAGCGCATCATCATCAGCAGCGTTTACGATGACGCACTGCGCACCGCATCCGCAGAGGGCAGACTCCGCACCGGGGTTACCGGCGCGATGCTGCACCACCTCTCCGGAGAAAGGCCACGAGCGAACACAACGCATTGGCCGGCTGCTGATTGGGTGAAGGGCGGGCGAACAGTCACCGCAGACCTCTACTATCCGAAGCAGCCGACCAATCACAAGTCTGCGGACGTGTTCCCGCTGAAGTTGTACGTACCGCGAGAAGAGCAATCCAGCGGGTACTGGACAGTCTACGACACGGACAGGAGCGGGGTGCTACTGATGTCAGGCGACAACACGATGCGCCGGCCACCACCCCACGAATGCATGCGACTGCTGCTCTGGGATCGCTGGCTACTGAAAGCCTCATGCACCTACGCCACCTCGACAGCGGGCAGTCCTGCAGCCTTCGCAGCACGCAGAGAAATGGATCACGCAGTTGATCAACGGAAAAAAACCATCCGGGATATTTTCGCAGCAGCGAAGAGGGAGAAAACGAATGCGCAGCAATGATTGGTTGTATGGGCTGGCAGCCACGGCCGCGCTGGTGTTTGCCGCAGTGGTCTGGTGGTGGACGCTCTTCAGCGGCCCGCAGTTCCGATACCTGGACGACGGCAAACTGACCTGTGTCACCTATCGCATGGCGATTACATGCGATTGGGAAGGCGCACGAATCAACGACGAGATACTGCGCCGATTTGACGATGACTATGAGCGGCTAGACCCATGACCTACCTCTCCAACGACCAGATAGAACGCATGGCTCACGCCGCTTTTGTCTCTTACGAATTCGCATGCGAGTGGAAAGCAGCGGGAGAAGCCGCCCACGACTACGCCGTTAGCGAGTTCGGAGTGACGCCGAGGAAGTCAGCCGTGCGCCTCGCCGTGAGGCTGGCACAACTACGCTGGCAGGCTGGCGTGATGGCGGTAAAGCGTGAGATCGCCGAGACAACAGACCAACAGGAAGGAGAGCAATGACCACCACACCACCACCACCGGACCAGTGGCAACACGTAGGCACCGAGAACAACGGCCGCTTGCTCAGGTACACACCTGTGCACGAGCGAAAGGCCGGCTACTTCGATGGGCTCACGGCAACGCTGCGCATGCTCTACCGGCCAGCAACCGGCCGCTACACAGTGATCTACTCAGGTTCGCCCGTGACGCACGGCAGCGGAGCGAACGGATACCCGACAGTGGCCGATGCAATCGAACTGATCAAAGCAAACAGGAGAGGGAAGCAATCATGAGAGACAGACTTGTCGACACTGTCGGCGCGCTGGAATTCGAGTCAGCAGAATATGCCCAGCGATTGTGGGACATGCAGATGCAGCTATTACAGTTCCCCGAAATCCCCGTACTGCCGATGCCTGGGAAGATCGTGAAAACCTTCTGCGCCATCGCCGGCTTCCGGCTGCACAAGGCCAACGAAGACAACGCCGCATGGAAAACCTTCGAGGACAGAGTGGTCGCCGCTGGAATCCCGTACATGGACAGCTTGCCGGCCCGAGTCGGGACAGAGGCGACCATCATGATCGATGCGCGCGCGCGCAGCCTTGCAGGCGAAGTGATCGAACTGTTCGACGACCTGTGGTCTGCTCACTGGCTGGAGCCTATCGCCCCACTGCGAAACGAAGGCGGTAATGGACTGATGGCAGCGATTGATGCCCTCTACAACAGATACCCGTCAACGAATGGAATGATGCCGGGCAGCATCCCGACATACATGCACACCACCCGACTGCTGCGCAGATCCGGGTTCAAGCATGCGCCGCTGGCGTGCCTGCTCTGGCAACCTCCCCCGCTGGCGTGTTGCCCGGAATGCGGATCGCTCGACCTGATGATTCTTCACGAGATAGTCAGGAACGAGGAGAACCCGTACCAGTGGGAGGGTGTATTTCCGTCTCCAAGTGGGGAGTTCCGGGGAGAGTGCCTGTGCTGCGATGAAGTGATCGACGGGGCGAACTGCTTCACCTTCCCGCCCTTACAGCTTGGCATCACATTCACAAACGACACGTTTGTCTGCTATAGCCGCAACGACGTAGACGAAATGGAAAGGGGGACACATGGCGAATGAAGACCTGATCGGCGAAGCCCAAGAGCGCGCGGACGAGATTCTTGGGATAGGCGCGCGCGCTCGCGCCAACATAGATCGACTGAAGAAGGCCGCGAAAGAGAACGAGGAGTTCAGCCAGGCATTCCAGCGCATCGCGCCGGAGTTCCGCGGTGCAATGCGCCGGCTGGGCAATGAGATGCTGAGGTATCAAATCGGCGCCCTTACACGCATGGGGGAATACTCGTCCGAAACGGCGGTGCAATTCATTCAAGGCGCGATACAGGAAGTCCATGAAATCGTGTCACTGATTCCGCACGAAACCCCCCAGACCCTTATAGACCCGCGCCGCTCGCTCTACCTGCCGCTGATCAGTGGTCCGGACGTGACGAAGTTTATTCACGCCTACGAGCTTTTTGGCAGCAGGATCGTTCAGATCAAGACTGACGCGATACCGATGCTGGACACGATCCGGAAAGATCCGAGGGCAGAAGTCGTGTTGACGCACCTGTACCGGGTGCGAGTAGAGCGCGCGCTGCGAAGGTTGTGCACCACCACGAACAGCACCCTTGAACCGGCAGGGCATAGCTGGGCGGCTGCGAGAGGGGCCTACCATGCGGCAACGGCATACTTCCGGTGTTTCGTCATAAGTCCGAGCACAACAGCGGCGGAGGCGGTGGAATGACCGAGCCCAAGGACGAGTCATTGATGCGGATGGCGGATGTTCAGCGCAGGTGCGGCGGATTGAGCCGGCAGACGATTTACCGCTGGATGGACCTGGGGGTATTCCCGCGCCCGTTGCAGATCAACCTCGACCCGGAAACGGGGGAGTCTGTCGGCATCAGGAAGCGCGGGCAGATCGTGGTCTGGCTGAAGTCCGATATCGACGAGTGGGTAGCCAATGTGATCAGCACGCAGTTAGGCCCGAAGCGCGGCCCCGGTCGCCCGAGGAAGAAGCCGCTGCAGATTCAGAACCCGCCGATATCTTCAGAGTAAATCTGGCAGTCAGCCCGCTCGACCTTCACGACGCCGGTGGCAACGAGCCGTATCTTGATGTTCAAGATGACCAAGCCACCCGTAAGTTGCCACCCGCGCGCCGTCCCCAACGATAACCACGTAGCCAGCGCATCACCCGCTGGCGCCGTGCCGCTCACAACGGTCGCCATGATTTCATAATCGGACCCGGTGCCGCCCGGGTCGCGCCAGTTCGCAGTGGTGGCAAACCCGAAGTCCAGAAATTCATAGTCCCCGCCCGGATTGAATGTCAGCGCAACAGGCGGAGCCGGGTGATCGAAGCCGTAACTGGACGCTGACCCGAGGCCGTACACCACGCCGCCACCACCTCCACCACCACCGGGGTTGATGAAAAGCATATGCGACATCACGCCCGGCAGGCTCATGGGAGGTATCCGTTCAGCACCCAGGTATTTGTTGCCACCTTGCGAAGCTCCGCGCCGCCATTGGCTCCCACGACGAAGGTACCGGTGGGGCTGATGAGTGTGACGCCTGACCCCGGCGCGATGGTTTGCGTGCCGCCAGCGCCGCCGTAGTTGTAGAACGTGCAGCCGACGCCAATAGGAAAAGCCACGCTCGAATTCGGCGGAATGGTCTTGGTGTAATTGGTGCTCGACGCATTGAGGAACATGCAGTTCATGTCCGTGAGCCCGAGTGTGCCTGTAGTTGTGCTGACAGGACGAAGGCCGAGGGACTTGCGTTGCGTCCGGTACGACACCCCAGCGACATCAAGCAGGAAATTCGCATCCCCGTCGTAATCGGAAGGCCCCAGCAGTGTCAGCCCGTTCACGTTCAGCGAGATGGTGCGGTTTGCCGCAATCGTGCCGCCACCAGACAGGCCGTTGCTGGCAGTCAGGGTGACGGAGGCATGATCCGTGTTGCGCGTGCTGGACGTGTCCAAAGACAGCGTCCGGGTGGATTCGAGTGTGCCACCACCGGACAAGCCGGTACCGGCAGAGATCGAAACCGCCGCGTGGTCAGTGTTCCGCGTGTTGGTCGTGTCCAGGGCAAGCGTGCGGGTCGAGTCGATAGTTCCGCCACCCGTCAGGCCCGTGCCAGCGGAGATCGAGATTGCAGAGTGATCGGCATTCCGGGCATTTGTGGTGTCCAGGGAAAGCGTGCGGGTCGCCGCGATGGTGCCGCCGCCCGTCAGCCCGGTGCCGGCAGAGATCGAGATTGCAGAGTGATCAGCATTGCGCGCACTGGATGTATCCAGTGACAGCGTCCGGGTCGATTCGAGGGTTCCGCCGCCCGTCAGGCCAGATCCGGCAGAGATCGAGATCGCAGAGTGATCCGCGTTCAACGGGCTGGTCGCATCGAGGGCAAGTGTGCGATCTGCGGCAAGAGATCCACCGCCGGTCAGGCCGGTGCCGGCAGACACGAGACGGGTGTTCTGCACCACCGCAGCCGGGATCATGCCGGAAGGGAGTTCAGAGACAGCCTCATAGGCCGTGCCGCCGCTGTTCACCACCACCAGCTTTCCACCGTTGCCGGTGTACGCCACGAGCTTGCCGAATGCCGCCTGCAGGGCAGCGAATTGCGCCCGCAGGGGGGCTGATGCCACGCTCGCGCCTTGTCCGGGAACGCCAGAGCTCACATAGAAGTCGACCATTACCGCACCTGCCTCCTGATCGTGTACCGGATACGAAACCCGCTGAAGCACAGCGGCTCCGTGCAATCGCTCTGCCGCCTCACGCGGATGCTGATGTTCTCACCCTCGCCACCCAAGGAGAAACGAATCGGGGTCAACGGCACACCGTCATAGTTCAGGCCGGAGTCGTAAGTCAGGCCCGAGTCGTACAGCGGAGCAGACAGGGAAACCGCATAGGTCGCGCCAACCGACTGCGTGACGCTGGTTCGGCCGTAATCAATCGCGTGCAGCAGTCCCACTTCCGCGTACCCGTTGCCCGCCACTTCGGCATGCGCGCTCAGGAAGCCCTTGTGCAGCCCACCCCGCCGCAGATCATCGAAGTGCAGATCGAGATAGCCCTCAATCTCATCACCGTCGAACGACGTGCCTTTGTCGAGCTCATACACCCAGCCATCGGAGTCACCGAAGAACAGGCGCTCAGTGCCATCGCTCTCAATCGCCTGGTACGCCAGGTGAACAACGTCCGGGAACAGGACGGGCATGAACCCGTCAACCTTATCGCCCCGCATGGTCACGTAGTACCCGCTGCCGTCCGTGAAGAACAGCCGGTACTGGCTCTTGTCTCGCACCACCATCGAGGCCGCAACGGCGCCACGCTTGAACGAGAGCTCGCCGTGGATCGCGTCAGACAGCGCAGAGTGGGCGAAGTTGCCGTAAGACTGAGCAGCCGCCAGCGAGGTCAGGCCCAGCCCGGACAGGAACAGCGGTTGCGCAAGCTCCTGCACGCTGCCGGCATAGGCTCCGATCGCTTCGCGGAATGGAACGAGGTTCCAGTTCGTTGAATCGGTGCCGTACAGCACATGCAGCCGTGTCTCCGTGTAGATCGCCAGAGCAGCGGTAGCTTCCGACCCAGGCAGCGACGTGAACCCGGTTTGCCGGCCATCGAGGGCAAGGGCATCAGCGCCGGTCAGCAGCGTCCAGAGGAAAGGCTCGCCGATACCGGAATGCTGCACACCGGATCCGAATGCCAGAAACAGGTGATTCTTGTGCTCGAACACGTCATGCGGGGTATCCGGGCTCATCCCTGTGAAGATCGGGACGTACACCGTACCGTCGAACTCGAAGGCATAGCTCACACCATCAGCCCCGTAGATGCGCGGGGTCTGGTACGAACCACCAAACGTGGTCCGCACGGTCTTCAGATATCCGCCCGGCTGAAACACGTTGGCCACGGCATTCGCGGCGATGGTGGCGACATTGAGGTTGCCGCCGACGTTCAGGTTCTCAGCCGCAAAGTTGCCCGTCTTCGAGGCCATCACGAAGTAGCCCGCAGCGGTGCCAGCAGCCCATGACCCCGAGGTGACCACGACGCGGGTGATGACTGCAGTGGCCGAACTGGTAGCGCCCGTGATGGTGTTGCCTTCCGCAACAACATAGGTGCCACCACTGGTGAAGGGCAGGTGGAAACCGAGGGATACCGCGCTCCACCCCGAAGCCGTCGCCCGATGCAGCACAGCAGACGCACCACCGACAGCATTCCGGAGGGCATACCACTCATCTTGAAGCATGAAGATGCCCAGAACAGCATCCTCTCCAGGCACCCGGGTGATGTCCGGCCGGTACTCCGCCGCTGCCATGCATCGCCACAGCGCATTGAGCGCAGGTGTCTCTGCAGATCCGGCAGACGGGGTATCGGATGGCGTGGCGACGACATTACCGCCAACCCGGTAATCGTCCGAATCGTTGAACGTGCCGGTCAGCTTGGTGAGCACGAGGCGGTCATCTTCCACCACCAGCACCACCCCGGTAGCGCCGCTCGTGTCCTGGGTGATCGTGTCACCCACCGCAATCGTGTCTACCGTGGTAATCGGCACCACCGAGTAGGCTGCATCAGACGGGGCGATGCGGCCGTCGAACCGCTCATAACCCTTGATATCGCAGTAGCCGCCCGGCGCGCGCTTGGTGGCGAGGGCAATCTCGTAATTCAGCGAACGTGCCAGCGAGCCGCTTTTCGCACTCCAGCTTGGTGTCTCAGTGTCCAGCCCACCCTGACAGATGATGGTGTGCTGCAGCGCATTCACGCCCTGCAGTGATGCGGCCTTGCGACCAATGAGGTTTTTCATTCGGCAAACGGAGAGGGCATGTAGAGGGTCGGACGCTGCCGCGACTCAAGCTGCCGCATCATCCGGTTGCCATCCTTCGCAGCCCTCGCCAGAGACTCCTGAGACACCTGATTGAAGCCGTACTTCTCCAGTGCCCGGTACACGATCAGCCGGTGGAACGGCGCCGGCATCTCGGGCACATCCTCCTCGTCAGAGAGTGTCTGCGGCCCACGGTAATACTCGCCCTCGATGATGTACGTGTCGTTCGGTGTCGGGCTCAGGATGATGCGGTCCTGCGGGTCCACAACGATGTGCACCGGCCGCGAGTTCGCCTGCCCGGGTGGAACAATCTGCTGGTATCGATTCCAGTCCAGCGGAGCCAGGTACGTCCGGGAGGCTGCGCCGGCGCTTTGCAGGTAGATGGTCGGAGCAGTGCGGCCGGCTGTGTGAATCGAGGCCGGAATCATCCAATTGCTGAACCGGTCAATCGTTGCTGCAGCGTCAGTGATGTCCTGACAGTCGCCGTAAGCATACGTGCCATCGCCGGCAGTGGTGGTGATCCGGAAGCGGCGCCTGAGCCAGCGCCATTCGATAGGCCGAAGCTGGATTTCCTCGTAGGCTTGGACAATCCAGCGAGCGCAGTTGGTGATATCGGTCGGTTGCTCGACGAGCGTGGTAGGCGGAGTGCTACCGATCAGGCATTCCTGTGCGAGATCCTGGACAAGCTGTAGGTAATTCATCCGCCCTCACGATAGTTATGCGCTGGCCCGGACCCGGCGCAACCACTCCCGGCCTGCCTGCCCTGCCGGATCTTCGATGATCGAGACGGGATACCGGAAACCACGGTGCGCCGGATACTTCATGTACCGCTCACCGTTCGGCCGGGTGTGCTCTTCGGAGGAGAAGCCCATCGGCTGCGCTCGAATCATCACCTCGACATGCTTGCGGCGCACACGGTATCGGTTGTCAGCCGTGGCGTTGTACTCGAACACCACCGGATCACCATTCACCTGGATATCAAAACGATTCGGACGGTCCCGGTCTGACGAGGGCTGCAGCTCGATGATGAGCCAGTCCTCATTGAACCGAAGCTGTTCCGCCTTGCGCTTGAACACCGGGTTATCCACGTCCGCAATGGTGGGGCGAATGATTTCAGAATCGAACGCGCCCATCTCTGCGGCGTTGTTGCCGTGCCGCAGCTGCGCATCTTCGAGCTCGCGCACATCGGTACCGTGATCGACACGCACACCACCCCGGTCGCGGGCATTCATGCCGGAAAGGGCATTCAGGATGTGATCGAGCTTGGCATCAAGGCCGTCAACCCGCGCATCGAGCGTGGTGACAGTGGCGCGCAGATCGGCCGTGCCTCGCGCAATGAGGTCTTCGGCCGACTCAACAGGCATGTCACCCTCTTCGAGTGCAGGGGAAGCCGACAGTTCAGGGCCATCCTGAGCGCCCGCAGACGCCGCAGCAGCAGCGTCCTTGAGCGAAGGCTTACGGACAGGCGTGGGTTCCTTCATTCATCTCTCCAATCAGAAGGGGTTTGGTTATGCGATGGTGATGCCGCCGTCAGCACGGGTCTGGCCGATTGCATACCACTTGGTGCCATCACACTCGTATTCGAGGTAGTCACCCGGAAGTGCCACGTTGGCCGCAAAGCTCACGGTTGTCGTGCCGCTGCTGGACGGGCCATCGTCGCCGGTGTCCACTTCAAGCTCATTCACACCCAGCACAGTGGACGTGGCAGCGCCGGTGATCGCGTAGGCACCACCCGTAGGGGCAGTCTTCACGAAGAACTTGAAGCGCAAGCCTTCCGCAATGGTCGGCAAGGTGACAGTGAAGCCTGCTGCCAGGCTGAGGTAGAAGGTTTTGCCGCTGTCGGACGACGTGAGCGTGCGAGCAGCCGTCAGCGTCTCAGGTGCACGCGCATTCTGAACATCAGTCAGGAAGCGGGTATTCAGTTGTCGACGAGTCCCGCGCAGATCTTCGTACTCGATCAGCGCGCCGTACTGCAGTTTCAGCAGCGATTGAACGATGAGGTTCCGAAACGTATCCCATGCCTTCACTTGTTATCTCCCAATCATTTGTCAGAAGAGCCGGGTGCGGCGCCCCAAAGGGCGCCACGCTTCATCAACCAACCGGTTGTGCCGGTCCGTCAATGATGTCCACGACAGATACCGTGATGCCGGTCGTGTTCCAGTTGTTCGTGCCGGGGAGCCACGCCGAGGCCAGCGTCGAACCACCCTTCACGATGGCGTAACCGAAGATCGCCATGGCCGAGTTCAGGACGTGAGGAATCTGCGGGTACACAAGGAAGTTCCCGCTGGAGTCCAGATCCTTGATCTCAGACTGTGCGACCTTCGGGTTGCCGCTGGCATCAAAGCCGAACCAGAGCACACAGCCCTTGTTGGCGGTCAGTGCGTTGAAGGCAAGGCCCGTTCGCACATCGACCACCGGGGTTGTGCCGCCAGTCACGGCCGTCTTGGCGTAGGAACGGCCGGCAATCTGGTACTGCACGGTGTTCGCGGTGTCGTAAGTGGTGTTGCCGCCGCTGATGGCAAGGCCGGCTTTGTTCAGTACGCCGGTTTTGCCTGCAGACTGGATCGCAACATTGGTGTTGAGCGTCATACGTTACTCCAAGTCAGTTTGTTTGCGGTTCCAGTGATTACAGGGAGGTCACGCCGGCTTCGACTGTCGCCATCCAGCCATCAGCCTTGATGAAGGCAGATGCCCAGGTGCGCGCAGAGATGTAGCCGCGCTGACCCAGCGGGTCAGACTTCGATGCAGTCAACGGGACATGGTGCGGCGCAACCGATTCCATGCCGCGCAGCGCCACGTCAGCCCACGCCTGTGCGCCAACCACGATCAGCGGGTACACATCGACGTTGCTGCCGCCTGCAGAGGTCATACCGGTGCCAGTCACCGAGGCACCTGCAGCGAGGTACGGGTTCAGTTCCGGAGACAGCACGAAGCGCATCCGCTCAACCGCGCCAATTTCAGCCGGGTGCAGCGCGTCATCGCTCGCGTATTCGCGCTTGCTGGTGAAGCCGGGCAGGTTGCGAATGTCGTTCTCGAACGAGGTATGGCCGAACACGACGAAGGAAGGCTCGATACCTTGCGTCTCGAACGCCATGCCGGGGCGAACCATCTTGTTCACCATGCCGCCACGGTTGCCAAGGATGGTCTGGGTCACCTTGCGGAGCAGCGACAGGTTGATGGGCTCATCAACCGTTGCACGGGACGTACCGCCAGCATAGAAGCGGTTGGTGCACGCTTTCAGAACGCCGTAGGCGATCATCTCGCGGAGCAGGCCCATCTTCTCGCCGACGTAGATCAGTTCAGCAGCGGGGATGTCATCCTCGCCAACTTCTTCGTTGCGGTTCGTGTAGCCGGTCAGAACGCCGTACTCGTTCAGGGTGACCTGAACGTCCTGCGTCAAGAGCGTGTCCGGCAGCGGGGTTTGCCCTTCCTGCAGGAGCATCGCATTCGGGTCTACCGATGCCTGGTGAATACTGGACGCGGTACCGAGGGTTGCGCCCGGCGGCAGGAACCGGCGGTGCCAAACGGTTGTGCCCTTCTTGCGCGGCATCTTTTCGTGCGCGCCGCTGATGCTGAGGGCCATGACGGGCTGCGCGTGAGCCAGGATGGTGCCAACCATCTCTCCAACGCGCTGTTCCGGGGTCTGGTAAGAATTCATGAACGAGCCTCCGATTGATTTTGCCTCGCACCACCGCGAGGTTGTTTTTCATCAATCGAAGGCCGCTTGTGCGTCGTTCGAGTCGCTACCGGCCTGAGTGTCTACGCCTGCCGGTGCCGCCTACCCCTACCGGCGAGCGTTCGCCGCGAAAGCGCGCTGTGCTGCTTCTTCTGCCGTCTCTTCTCTCGCTACACGTCGCCCGCCTCCTCTGGATACGGGGGCCGCTGCCTGAAGTGACCGCTCGGAGCGCACGCGCCGGGGTGCAGCTGCATTGTTCCGCGATTGCTCCTCGTCTTCAACCCCGCCGGGGCCATCCGGGAACAGATTCGGATCGTTCTTGGCGAAATCGGACGCCTTGTACGCGCGAAACACCTTGATTGCTGCGCGCGCGCCCGGCTCCGCCAGCAGCTTCGCCATGTTCGCGTCGTCCTTCACGCTGTCCACCCAGGACACAAACGCCTGTTCCTTGAGGGTGGCTTCCCAATCCCAATCGCCCAGCGCCGCCGTAACCCGCATGTCTTCCTGAGCGCGTGCAATCGCCTCGGCTTGTTGCAGCAATTGCCGGTGGTGCGCCTGAGCATCAGCGGAGATCCGCTGGTCCAGCGCATCCGCCCAATCTGGATAGTCACCCTTGAGCTTTTCCCATGCCTCAAGGGTCTGCGCGCCTTTCACTTCCTGATCGGTCGGCCGGTCGGTGCCCGCCTTCCCGGCAGATCCGGTGGACAGGTTGACCAGTCGGGCAATCTGTGTGGAAAGCTGCGTGACCTGATCCTTCAGCGCCCCGAACTGACCCTCCAGCTTTCTTTGCCGGGCCTCAGCGCCAGTGTCAGGGGCGTCACGCGATGTTTCACGTGACCCAACGCTGCGCTCACCGGCAGACGCTTTGTCATCCGCCGCAGCCTTACCGCGCGATGCGGGACTTGATGCTTTGCCCTCCGCATCATCTTTGGCTTTCGCCGCCAGAGGTAGGTCATCGTCATCGTCCTCTTCCTCGCCGTCATCGTCATCGGGGTCGCCCTTGATCACTTCGCCAGGTTTCGGACCAATGTTCTTCTTCTGCGCGGACTCGAAAGCCGCAAGCGCCGCCGCTTCGGCCTCAGCAGAACTGCCTTCCTCATCACCGTCCAGCAGGCGAGCCGCCGCTTCAACATCGACATCGAGGGTGGGGCCTGCACCACCACCCTCGACAACACCGTCTTCACGTCCGCTCGCTGCGTCTTGTTGCTTGCCCATGTTCTCTCCTGTTGCTCAGTTCAACACCCGGAAGAATTACTTCTTCCCCACGCCTCCAGCCGCCGCCTGCGCTTGGCTCACAGCCTCACGAAGAGCGGCCCGCGCCGCCGCATACCGCGACTTGTCCGACTTGACCTCTTCCGCCCGCAGAAGCGCGCGCGCATCGTCCTCCGTCTGCCACCGCTTCTCTTCGGCGCTCATCTTTGAAGACTTCCTGCTCGCGCCAACACTGATCACATTAGCTGCTCTCATCACATCACCCCGCTGTTTACGATCACGCCTGAAATGCCTCGCCCGCAGCAGCCCGCCCTTCAGGCTCAACGGGTGCAGTTACAGTCTGATTGGATCCACCTGAACCCGCCGCCATTTCCTTCATTCGCATCATGGTCTGCAGTTTCATCATGAGCTCTGCGAAGCTCGCTTTGATCTTCGCCTGGCTGTCACGGTCGAACGATTGTGCCTCCGCAGCCTTGAGGTCCATCTCAACCGCAATCGCCGCCTGCCGCATCTCCGCCTCGTGCTGCTGTGCCTGCAGCTCCATCGCAAGGCTCGCCTGCTTCAGATCGCGGTCTTTCTGGTTCTCCGTCGCCTCATGCTGCAGGCGCATCTTCCAGACCTCAGCCTGACCACTGCCCGGGCCTTGCTGCGCCTGAGCCGCCAGCGCCGTCACAATCTCCTTCCACTGGTCGTCATCGAACTTGTACTTGCGCGCGTCGAAACGCAGGGACGCGATGAATTCCTTCGCGACCTTCTTGGGATCAAGGCCGTACACCGGGTTCTCGGACAGCTTGAGCACCGTTGAGATACGGGATTCAAGGAACTCGCGCTCGACGTTGTTGCGACTGCCCTGAGCATCGATCACGTAATTGCCGCTCTCACTCTCGTCCGCGACGTGAATCTGGTAGTAGTCCAGCACACGCTGCATGGAGGGTTCTGTCAGATCCTCGTCGAACAGCGTGGCGAACCGGCGCAGCGGTGCAGCTGCATTGTTGTTGAGCATCTGCATGCCGCCCAGGGTGTCAGGCGCACCACCCATCTGCCCTTGCAGGATCATCGGCGCAGAGGTGGTGATTTCGGCCATCTTCAGCCCGAACTCGACGATAGCCTGCAACTCTGCCTGCCGGGATGGAATCTCGAAGAAGTGCAGCGCCTTGCGCACATCATCGACTTCGGAATCCTCGCTGACCGCCCACATCTTGACGGAGCTCATGACGTATTCGCCGTCCAGCGGATAGACCATGCCCAGATCGATGATGCCGTGGAAGCCTGCGCTCAGGGTCATGTTGTCACACAACACCCGGCCGGCGGAGATGACCAGCTTCTGCGCCGGACGCATTTGCCGCGGAACTCCGCGACCGAACGGGGTGCCGTCGATCCGCTGCCACGGCATGTACGAATACGGGAACGCGCCATTGGTGAGCGGGTTGCGCGCAAACCTGACCAGACGGTTGTTGATCAGCAGGAAGGTGACAGCGATATCTTCACCGGCCAGCGGGTTGTCCTGGTCTTCGGGATCGTCAGAAGGTTGGTAGCCAGCCTTCTCGAACTCGTACATCGCCTCAAGATCGGCACACTCCTGCGGGGAGATGCGCGCGTAGCCGTACCAGAGCTCATAGGGAGAAAAGCGGGACTGCGCCTTGCGTTGGCCGAACAGCTCGCCAGAGGAGATAGCCTGAGCGAAGCCGCCTTCGGCGCTCTGCGGAACAATCGACTGGTGCGGGCCTTCACGGAGCACTTCGGCGAGCTGGTCATCCAAGACGCCGGGCTTCCCGGCCAGACCGCGCAGCGCATGGTGAGGCAGGTAGTCGCGCTCGAAGTGGAATGAACCAAGCTGGACGTTTTCACCACCACCCTCGATGTCAGGGAAGCAGTGCTGCGCCTTGACCCGGTAGAACGCGGGGAAGCTGCCCTCCTTGGATATCATCCTGCCATCGACGAACGCGCGGTTCTTGCGGATGGCTGGGACCGGACCTTTCAGGATCCCCGTGCCGGTGCGCCCTGCATCATCGACGCACCGGCGCACATGCGTGTTGTACTCACTGGCAACCAGCCAATCATCAATCTGGATCAGGATTCGCTTGGCGCGCTCTGAATGCTCCTGATACACCGCATCCTCTGACGCGACGATTTCCTCGATCTTCTGCTTGTACCAGTCCTCATTCCCGTTCGATTGCCGCCTCACCTCCTTGTCGATGTGATGCGGGATTTCCCTTTTGCGGATGGAATCACTATCGGGAATCGGGGCGGCATCGAGGGTGAACGCACGTTCATCCCCGGTCGGAATGACCATGTCCGCCACGCGGGCGGTAATCGAATCCGTGAACGGGCGGGTGATGTTCAGGAAGAGCGTGCTGCGGCCTTCCCGGTCGCCAGCAGGCCCGCCCTGCTCGATGGCCGTCTTGCTGGTGGAGGGCGACCCGGACAGGGCTTCCTGGGATCGACTCGCGCTGTCGTACCCCTCGTAGAACTGCTCGTCCTCGATCAGCATTCGATCCAGGCCGATATCCTGACGTGCCCGGATGGCCGACAGGCGCATTTCCGAAAAGTTGACAGACAACGAATCGGCGATTCTTGCCCGCTCGAGCAGGGCTTTCTTCTCCGCCTCTGTCTGCTTGACCCGTTTCGTCGCTCGCGCAGCTTTTGCCATGACTTACACCTTGCGGAATCAGTAACCGGTTGACGGATCGTAGGGACGGAACGGACGCATTGTCGGCGCCGGTCGAGCGGAGAGCTTCGGGAAAACCGTTTTCATCGAATCGTCCAGAATCATCGACATCATATCGAACATGTCATCAAAGACCGCCACCGGGAAAGGCAGGTACTCGGTTTCGATGAACTGCTCAATGATATCTACTGTCCGGCCGTCGAACAGCGTCCGGTAAAGCTCCTGGGGAAGCCACATCCGTTCCGCACTGAATAGCCCGATCAGCTGGCGGATGCGATCCTCCTTCGCCAGCCTGTGCGCAATGGGCTGGATTCTGAACCGATAGCTTTCCATCTCCATCTTGTCATTCAGGTAGACGATATCGGTGTCCTTGCCGTAGCTCTCATAGCCCACGCCCAGCGGCCGGTACTTACGGTGCCAGTCGAACAGGATGTCCGTGCGCTCCTGCAGGTTCAGGCGGTCACGGTAGGCGTCGATCAGGTAGTAATTCTGGTCGGCGCAGAGCTCGAACACCCCCATCGCCGTGTTATCGCGCTTCTCACCGAGGTTGTTCTTCTTCCTCTCGCCGGCCGGGTCAACGAGGATGTACCGGTTGCCGCCCTTCGGCTTCTGCGTGTAACGCATGATCCACTCCCGCTTGAACTCACCACCCGACTTCGGCGACGGCCGCTGCTGCAACTGTCCCGCAGCCCGGTAGGGGCCGAGGCGGACTTCGAGCGTCTTGACCGCCTCCTCCGGGAACAGCTCCGGGAACAGGAGCTCGCCCTCCACCGTGCGCGGGTCGTTCAGATCCGGCCGGCCGATATCCCGGCCCGCATCGAACGTGTTGGACGGGTCGTACCGCATCGGGATGGCAACCTTGATCCACCTCTCCGGAGAGCCCGGCTTGGTGACATGCCCGGTCATGTCGTTAACATGCTGCCGCTGCATGATGATGATGCGCGGGCTCGTGGCGAGGTTGTTGACGCGGGTACTCCAGGACGAGTCGTACTTGTCGAGCACCGCCTGCCGCTTGGCTGGCGACTCCACCTGCTCGGTATCGTGCGGGTCATCCCAGATGATCATGTGCCCGCGCTTCCCGGTGACCTTCGCCATCACCGACAGGCTTTGCCGGCTTCCGCTCTTCACATTGGAGAACAGCGTCTTTTCGTCCTGATCGTGACTGAGCCTCACCCACGCCCGCTGCAGGGAGTCAGGGTCATCGCCATCGATCGATCGGAGCTCCCAACGGTCCTGATACCAGTCGCTACGCACCAGATCCCGCATGCGTCCGGCATCACGGGTGGCGAGTTGCCCGTCGTTGCTGCCGCAGAGGTAGCGCAGGTGGGGCTGGGTGGTCCAGCACCATGCCGGAAAGAACACGCTGATGATGAGGGACTTCATCGTGCCTGGTGGCAGGTTGAACACGACGAAGGTTATCTTCCCGGCGAGGATGGCTTCGCAGTACCCGCAGATGGTCGAGAGGTGCCAGTTCCATTGCAGCTTTGTCGACGGTTCCAGCACATGCCACGCCTGCCGCACGAACTCTTCAAAGCTGCGCTCGCAGACATCCCGCGACTCCTCGCGCTCAAGCTCAATGAGTAACGCGCCCGCCTCTTCCGGAGGCAGACTCTTCGCCCATGTCTGTAGCTCCAGATCGTTCACCGCCAACCCTCTCCTTCAGCGCACCCAACAACTTCTGCCGCGCATCACGAGGCATATTCCGCCACTGCATTGCATTGCGCTGCGCGTTGTCCATCTCGTACATGCCCAGGTGTTTCATCAAGGCATCGAGCGCCGCTGTCTTCGAGTGGAACGCGAGCTTCACCGGCACAGAAACAATCGTGTCCACCTTTTCACCCGTCACGGGGTCCGCGACAGTGCGAATGACATGCTCAACCTCGATGCTCTTGATTGCTGCGCGCACGCGGGGCGGCATCTCCGCCAGAGGGCGAAAACTGCCGCGTTCGTCGAAGAGCTCCAGCGGATCGAAGAAGGCGAGCGATGCCTGCTCCTGCAGAACCCGCGAGCGATCAACAACGAATTCACGCTCAGTGAGTTTGATGAGCTCCTGAATCCGCAGGGCAACGCGCGCCGTCTGCATGATCGCATTGGCGCGCGTAATCTGTTTCGGTTGTGACCATGTCTCGGTGTGCGGGTACGCCTTCAGCAGCGCCTTGACGCGGTCACCACCGTTCGACACGAAGGCCCGACAGAACACGTCCTCAGCTATCGTGACGCGAACGCGCATCGGGTCAGGCGCCATGCCAGGCGATGCCACGGGATCAATCCCAGACGATCATCAGCGTGACATGGAACTCTTCCAGGGTGACCGGCACGTAGCCGTTGCGCACCACCAACTGCCCGTACAGGGTGCGGTTGTCATCCGCGCCCGCAGCCTTGAACGGAATCGAGAGCCCGGGGCGAGGGCACACCGCGTTACCGTCAGCGCCAGCATCGGCCTTGCCGACGTACCAGCTCGCAGTCGGAAACGTGATGATGCCGACCAGTGTTGAGAGCTCCGCATCAGAGGGCGCGAACACGCCGCCATCATCGACTTCGGTGAAGTCATCGCGGAACAGCCAGAGCTCAAGATCCGGCTTCGTCGCCACGTTCGCCGTGCTGCGACACATCGCGCCCACAATCTGACCGGTCCAGCTTCCGCCCTCCCGCACCGCACGAGAGAACACCAAGTGCCCACCGCCATCATTGCTGACAACATCGCCCGCTGTGTAAGGGGTGGTGCCCGATTTGCGTGTGATCACATCCGTGATCGACTTCATATCGAACTGCACCAACGATTCAACCTGACCTGCACCCATAGCTTGCTCCTGTTATCTGCCGTAGAACCGGCCGCGACCACGACCCAACAATTCAATACTGATTGGCACTGTAGCTGGAACTGATGGCGCCTCAAGCCCACTTACCGTGCGCGGCGTGACCCAACTACCAGCCTCTACCGCGTAACCGTAGATGGTCCCGGACAGCGGGCCTGACGTGACCACGAAATCGCACGTCACCGGATCGAAGGTGCCCTCGCCCTCATCAACAACACCGTACACTTCGTCGCCCTCGACCAAGCCTGCAGGCGGATAGACCGCCTCATCAATCGGTCCGAGGTTGCCGAAGTTGGTTGCAACATCGGCAGGCTCGACGCGAATGTCGCCCGTTGCCAGGCCCTCAACCACCAGCGGCAGGTTGCGCATCCAGCCAGTGTTGACGTGGTCGCCGGTGTCGGTGAATTCGGTGAGGGGCGGTAGCGTGACGATTGCGCTTGAGCGGTCGCGGACGT
>JACCDG010486865.1_pt1 | contig 19910 bp, 18 predicted proteins | sample 7442471 | NCBI WGS metagenome assembly JACCDG01 (sample SAMN15323444, study PRJNA562643) | freshwater metagenome | isolation source: river surface water | place: USA:Blue River Watershed | collected 2017-08-17 | reverse complement strand
TTTTCATTGAGCCAAAAAAAACACCGCATCAAGATGCGGTGTTTCGGTATTGGCTCCCCGACCTGGGCTCGAACCAGGGACCTACGGATTAACAGTCCGGCGCTCTACCGACTGAGCTATCGGGGATCAAGACTTAAATTGTAACGCAATTTTCAGGCTTTTTGAAAGCCGCGCATGATTTTCTGCAACCGGGCCGCAGCCGCTTCAGCATCCTCGGCGCCCGTGATGGCGCGCACCACAGCGATTGAGCCGACGCCACTTTGCATGACAAGCGGAATCCGTGCTTCATCAATGCCACCAATGCCCACCAGGGGGTGGTGCCGCATCAAAGCCGCATAGGCGTTCAGTCGGCCCGTTCCCTGTGGTGCAGTGGCCATGCGTTTGAGGGTGGTGGGAAACACCGCACCCAAAGCCAGGTAACTGGGGCTCGCCGCATCGGCCTTCAACATTTCTGCATAGCCATGGGTGCTCAGGCCCAGGCGCAAACCGGCAGCGCGAATTTTTTCCAGGGGCGCTTCGGCCATGTCCTCCTGACCCAGGTGCACGCCATAAGCGCCGGCAGCAATGGCTTGCTGCCAATGGTCGTTGATGAACAAGAGGCTGTGGCTTCCTTCGACCGCACGCACAGCAGCCTCCACTTCGCGTGCAACGGCCCTTGCATCGTCGGATTTGAAGCGCAGTTGAACGGTGGGAACGCCCGCATCGGCCATGCGTTTCACCCATTGCGCATCGGGCAGCACCGCGTACAAGCCAAGGTTTTGCGGGCAGCTCGCAAACGCATTGGCGCGCGGCATGGGGGCGATGCCGAAGTCATGTGGCGCATCGGGCCAATGGTCCGCATCAAAGCCCCCGAGTCGATCAGACTGTGCCTGCCAGGCCTTGGCAATGCAAGCGGCATCGTGCGCCAAAAATCCCAAAAAAGCGCAAGCGAGAAGGATGCCGTTTTGCCATTCAGGCTGACGAGGATCCAGCGTCGGCGCTGGCAAGCTTTCTCCAGCCTGCATCGAGGCATAACGCTGGCTCAGGTGCTGTGCAATGTCTTGTGCAGTGGCCATGACTTCATCCTTGGTGCCAGAACGGGGTGCCCAGCACAGGTGTGCTCGGTTGGGCACTTTCTTGGGCCTGCATGGCCCCGGCCTTGAATGCGGCGCGTCCGGCCCGCACCGCATCGGCAAAGGCAAGCGCCATGGCCACGGGGTCATGTGCCAATGCAACCGCTGTATTCAGCAGCACACCGTCATAGCCCCACTCCATGACCTGACAGGCATGCGATGGCAGGCCCAGACCCGCATCCACAATCATGGGTACCGCAAGGCGCTCGCGCAATGTGCGCAACGCATAGGGATTGATGGGGCCCTTGCCTGTGCCGATGGGGGCCGCCCAGGGCATGACCGCTTGGCAGCCCACATCGACCAGTTTCTGGCACAGCACCAAGTCGTCGGTGCAATAGGGCAGTACTTTGAAGCCAGACTGAATCAGCTGGCGCGCCGCCTCGGGCAGGTTCAAGGTGTCGGGTTGCAGGGTGTAGTCGTCGCCAATCAGTTCCAGCTTGATCCAATCGGTTTCAAAAACTTCGCGCGCCATTTCTGCGGTGGTGATGGCTTCTTGCAGGCTGTGGCAACCGGCCGTGTTGGGCAGCACGGGCACGTTCGCTGATCGCAACAGATTCCAGAAATTTTGTGAGGCCTCGCCGCCGCTGGCCGTTTGACGGCGCAAGGACGCGGTCAGCATGGCCGGTTGTGCGCGCTCGATGGCGGCCGTCAGCACGCTGGGGGACGGGTAGCGTGAAGTCCCCAGCAGCAACCGACTTTCAAAATGCTCGCCATACAAAACCAGGTCGTCGTTCATGGGCTCAGCCTCCAGTGATGGGTGCGATCAGTTCAATGTGGTCCCCATCGCTCAACTGGTGCAGCGCATAGCGGCTTTTGGGGACAAAGTTCAGGTTCACGGCAGCAGCAAAGGGCGGGTGAATGCCGATGCGGGCCACCGCATCGGCCAAGGTGGCCGGGGCAGGCAGTTGATGGGGTGTCTGGTTGATCCAGACTTGGAGCAGCAGGTTATCCGCCATGTTGCACACTCAGTTGAAATTGTTGCGCCAGTCTCAGCGTGCCGTGTTGCACCCATTCCAGGGTGGCATCCAGTAGGGCCGGCGCAATCAGGAAGCCATGGCGGTACAGGCCATTCAGGCTGATGTGGTGTGGGTTGTGCACCGTGAGCAAGGGCAGGTTGTCTGGCAAGGTGGGCCGCGCCTGCGTGGCGACTTCCAGAATGCGCGCCTCGCCAAAGCCGGGGTGTACGGTGTAGGCCGCGCTCAGCAATTCAAGGGTGGAGCGCACACTGGCGGGCGACAGGTCTTCGGTTTCGATTTCGGTGGCCCCGATCACAAACACATGGTCTTGCTTGGGCGCGATGTAAATCGGGTAGCGTGGGTGGATCAAGCGAGTCGGACGCTGCAAGCTCACGTCCGGGGCGTGCAAGCGGATAACTTCGCCGCGCACGCCGCGCAAGGCGGGTTGTTCGCTGCGCGCGCCCAACCCACGGCAATCGAAGACCCATTGCGGCGCGTTCGCGCCGTTCATGTCGAAATCTTGGGGCTTGCGCGCGCTGTTCCAATGCATTTGCACCGAAGCATGCGCCGTCAGTTCTGTGAGCAAAGCTTGCAACAATTGCCGATTGTCGAGTTGCCCTTCGCCGGGCAAATACAAACCATGTTGAAAGCGCGCCTCTACTGCAGGCTCGATGGCTTGAAGGGCTTGGCCTTGCAGGGCTTGCAGTGAAGGCAAAGTGACATGCTCGCGTTGCGTGCGTTGCAACAGTTGCTCAAAGCGTTGGGCCTCACCGGCATCCTGGCGGTGCCACAAAATCAAGGTGCCGTTTTGCTGGAAAAAAACAGGCGTGCTCAGGCTTTGCAAAATCTCTTGCCAGCGTGTCAGCGCATGCTGTCCCATGCGCACCACCGGCGCCTCGGTGATGGCCGATTCCGCCAACGGTGCCAGCATGGCTGCGGCAACCCGTGCCGCGGCACCTTGCGCGTCTGGCCCTTGTGCCTCATGGACCTCGACGCGGTGGCCGAGTCGGGCGAGGCTGTGGGCCAGCAGGCGTCCCATCAGGCCAGCGCCCAGGACCACGCTCAGGGGTTGCTGGGCGCTCATGCGGGAAGCCCCTTTCTTTGCGCATAATTCGGCTCATGCAAAACCCCAGCTTGACCCATCGCTATGTGCGCGTTCTGACCATTGCCGGCTCCGACAGTGGCGGCGGCGCGGGCATTCAAGCCGACATGAAGACCATCGCCGCGCTCGGTGGCTACGGCATGACGGCGATCACCGCCTTGACGGCGCAAAACACCCAAGGCGTTCAAGGCATTCACGCGGTGCCGCCTGAATTTTTGAAAGCCCAGATCCAGTCTGTGATGGACGACATTGGCGTGGACGCCATCAAGATCGGCATGTTGCATGCCCCCGGCATTGTCGAGGTCGTGTGTTGGGCGATCGATCATTACAAACCTCGGCATGTGGTGCTCGACCCGGTGATGGTGGCCACCAGTGGGGACCGTCTGATTGCGCAAGAAACAGTGGCCACCTTGGTGCGCGATTTGTTTCCCCGTGCCAGCTTGATCACCCCCAATTTGGATGAGGCGGCCTTGTTGCTGGATCAACCCTTGCAGTCCATCGATCAGCTGGAAGGCGCTGCCCAAGGCTTGCTGGCCATGGGCGCCCGCGCGGTCTTGCTCAAAGGCGGTCATTTGTCGGGGGACGATGTGGTGGACGTTTTGTTGCAGGCCCACCAACCGGCAAAGCGCTTTGCTTCCAAACGCATTGCCAGTAACAACGTGCATGGTACAGGCTGTACTTTGTCCTCGGCCATTGCGGTGGGCCTGGCGCAGGGCTTGGACATGGCCGCTGCTGTGGCGCAGGCGCGAAGCTTTATTTTGCAGGCGATTGCTGCCGGGGCGTCGGTGCGCACCGGCCACGGACACGGTCCGTTGAACCACGGTCATCAACCGATTGCCACCATGTTGCTGCCAGCCTGACACACCACTCCCTTGTTCAAAGGAAAATTATCGCATCAGACCCCCAGTCGCTGGTGCAACCGGGGTGAAGCTGTGGTGTATTCAAAGGGTATTTTTTCGCCGGGGCGAAGGTGGGCTGCGACAGCGTAAGCCGCCAGCGTGGCTTCGTGAAACCCACAGAGAATCAGTTTGCGTTTGCCGGGATAGGTGTTGATGTCGCCTACCGCAAAAATGCCAGGCTCTGAGGTGGCGAATCTTTCGGTGTCGACGCTCAACTGCTTGCGCGACATGGCCAGTCCCCACTGCGCGATGGGCCCCAATTGTGGGCTCAGACCCAACAAAATCCACAAGGCATCGCAGGGCAAGCTTCGCGTTGACCCTTCAGGGGTGGCGATCTCCAGGCGTTGAAGACGCTGTTCCATCAGGCCCAAACCTGTGACTTGGCCCAGCACGAAATTGATTTTCCCGTCGACTTGCAAGCGGTGAAGTTCTGCTTGCAAGTCCTGGGATGCGTCGAGCGTGTTGCGCCGATGGAGCAAGGTCACACGCTGGGCTGGGACTTTGCTGGCTTGCTGCGTCAAAAGAATGGCCGTTGCCAGCGCGTCATCGTCACCGCCCACCACCACCCGATGCAGTGCCGTCGGGTCAGGGCGTCCATCGCTTTGATGAAAGACCTGTCGTCCCTCAAAATTGGACAATCCTTCCAGGCTGAGGGAGCGCGGCAAAAAGGCCCCCACACCCGCGGCAATGATCAAGCTGCGGGTGATGAAGGTTTGTGGCTGGCTGGTTTGCACCTGCAGCCGTTGATCTGGCATGCGAACCACGCCTGTCACTTGCTGGCGCAAATGAAACGTGGGCGCAAAAGGCTTGACTTGGGTTTGCAGGCGATCGGTGAGTTCACGGCCGGTGCAGCGCGGCAAGCCGGGGATGTCGTAGATGGGTTTGTCGGGGTACAAGGCCATGCATTGGCCGCCCACATGCGGCAGCACATCGATGACATGGGCGGAAATACCCAGCAGGCCCAGCTCGAAGACCTGGAACAGGCCGACAGGGCCGGCACCGATGATCAGGGCATCGGTTTCAATGGGAGAGGGCGCGTTGGCCACCGTCATGCAGCCAGCCGTCCAGCGCTTCAGCGAACCAGTTCGGGCAGCTTGCCGGTCTTGTCTTTCCAGGCGTCGGCGTCCGGCAGCGGGGCCTTGCGCTTGGTGATGCTGGGCCAGCCAATTTGCGACAGCTCGGCATTGAGCGCCGTCATGTGCTCTTGGCCTGCAGGCACGTCTTCTTCGGCATAGATGGCATTGACCGGGCATTCCGGGATGCAAACTGCGCAATCGATGCACTCATCGGGGTCGATGGTCAGAAAATTCGGGCCTTCGCGGAAGCAGTCGACTGGACAAACGTCCACACAGTCGGTGTATTTGCAGCGGATGCAGGCTTCGGTAACAACGTGGGTCATGGTGTGTACATCAGTAAAGACAAGCCAAAGTGTAAGGCCCAAGCCCTGATTTTATCCGGTTCTCAGGCCCGGCGTCTTCAGGGGGTGAGCAAGGCAGCGGCGCTTGTTTTGTGGCTGGCGGTGTCTACCAGGATCAGGGCGCCCAGGACGCGCGACACGTTGTAGGGCAGGGTCAGCAAGGGCTCTTGCAACGCCAGGGTCACACGACCGATGGCGTTGGGCTCGAGCTGGGAGGCTTCCTCCTCGGCCAGGGTGTTGACGTTCAGGCGATGGGCCACGCGCTGGACGCGGGCTTTGACCCAGCGATGGCCATGCAGGGCCCAGTACACGCGCCCGGCCAACAAGGGCTCGTCGTCCATCCAGGCCAGGGTGGTGTGCAGTTCGCGCTGAGGTGTCATAGGGCTTTCCTCAGCCACCAGCCAGTCGCCGCGCGACACGTCGACCTCGCGGTCCAACACCACGCCAGCACTGTGGCCCGACAAGCCCGTGGTTTCTTGCCGGGTGGCGCTCAGAACCCGGGCCACCACAGCCGTTTGGCCGCTGGGGAACACTTTGACCTGTTGGCCTGGGGCCACTTGGCCCGTGGCCACGCGGCCCCAAAACACGCGACGCCCTTGGGTGGTGTCTGCGGAGTCATGGAATTTTTCGACCCATTGCACCGGAAAAGTGAAGCTCAGGTCAGGCTCGGCGGGCGTGGTGGGCAACTGCTCCAGCAAGCTCAGCAAACTGGGGCCGTTGTAGCCGCACCAGTCGTCACGGCTGTCCACCACGTTCCAGCCCTTGAGCGCGGACACGGGCACAGTGGCCGTGATGGCAATGCCAGCGTCCTGTGCAAATTGGGCCAGCGCTTGAAGGATGTGGGCATAGGCCAGGGCGGGATCGGCCACAGCATCGAGCTTGTTCACGGCAAACACGATGGAGGGCACGCGCAACAAGTGCGCCAACAGGCTGTGGCGGCGGGTTTGCGGCAGCAGCTCCAGCTCGGGGTTTTGCCAGTCCAGTTTGGTGGCATCGACCAACACCACGGCGGCATCGGCGCTCGAGGCGGCGGTCACCATGTTGCGGGTGTATTGCTCATGGCCAGGGGCGTCGCCAATGATGAATTTGCGTTGCTCGGTCGAAAAGTACCGGTAAGCCACGTCGATGGTGATGCCTTGCTCGCGCTCGGCACTCAGCCCATCGGTCAACAGGGCCAGGTCGGTTTCGCCCTGGCGTTGCACGCCGGCCAGGTGGTCTTGCAGCACGGCTTTGGTGTCGACCAACAAGCGGCCAATCAGCGTGCTCTTGCCGTCGTCCACCGAGCCGCAGGTGATGAATTTGAGGGCGCTGCTCATCAGAAATAACCGTCTTTCTTGCGTTTTTCCATCGAGGCTTCCGAGGTCTGGTCGTCCATGCGGGTGGCGCCGCGTTCGCTGACCTCGGCGGCCAGGGTTTCAATCACGATCGCCTCGGGGGTGGTTGCATCGCTGGCCACCGGGCAGGTGCAGGTGATGTCGCCCACGGTGCGAAAGCGCACTTGGCGGCTGACCACCTGTTCACCGTCTCGCGGCGGCGTGAGCGGCGTCACTGGCACCAGCAGGCCCTTGCGATCGACCACGTCACGCGTGTGGCTGTAGTAAATCGAGGGCAGGGCGATGTTCTCGCGGGCAATGTATTGCCAGACGTCGAGTTCGGTCCAGTTGGAAATGGGAAACACACGAAAGTGCTCGCCCGGGTGAATGCGGGTGTTGAACAGTGTCCACAACTCCGGGCGCTGGGTCTTGGGTTGCCATTGACCAAAGCTGTCGCGGTGCGAAAAAATACGCTCTTTCGCGCGAGCCTTTTCCTCATCGCGGCGAGCGCCGCCGATCAGTGCATCAAAACGGAATTCTTCGATGGCTTCCAGCAGGGTGACCGACTGGTGCACATTGCGTGACTCGCCCGGGTGCGCCAGCCGCACGGTGCCGCGCGCCATCGAGTCCTCGACGCTGCGCACAATCAGCTCGGCGCCCAGTTCCTTGGCCCGCTGGTCACGAAAGTCGGTGACCTCGGGAAAGTTGTGACCGGTGTCGATCATCAGCAAGGGGTAGGGGATGCGGCCGGCGCCGAAGGCTTTCTCGGCGCACTTGAGCATGACCAAGGAGTCTTTGCCGCCCGAGAACAGCAGCGTGGGGCGCTCGAAGGCCGCAGCGACTTCACGCAGGATGAAGATGGTTTCTTCTTCCAGGGCGTCCAGATGGGTGTTGCTGAGCTGGTGAACCAGCCCGGGTTCGGCGCGGGCATTCATGCGTGGGCCTCTTTCTTGTTTTCTGTTTTCACATGCAAGCCGCACTCTTTGGCGGTCTCGTCTTCCCACCACCAGCGACCGGCACGGAAGTCTTCCCCCAGGCTGATGGCGCGGGTACAGGGGGCACAGCCAATGCTGGGGAAGAATTCATCGTGCAAGGGGTTGTAGTCCACCTTGTGCGTGGCGATGTAATGCCAGACATCGCCCCAGGTCCAGCTTGCCAGGGGATTGAATTTGGTGAGGCCTTTGCTGGCCTGCTCGCTGGTATCGACCAACTCAACCGCCGCACGCGCATTGGATTGCTCGCGGCGCAAGCCCGTGATCCAGGCTTTCTGGCCTTGTAGCGCGCGGGCCAGGGGCTCCATTTTGCGAATGTTGCAGCAGGTTTTGCGCAGCGCCATGCTGCGGTAAATGGCGTCCTGGCCCTCTTGACGCACAAAATGAAGGACCTCTGTGTGCTGAGGACGGTAGACCTCGATCGGGGCGCGTGAGGTGGCCTGCGTGCGCTCCAGCAGTGCCAAGGTTTCGTTGTGCAAGGCGCCGGTCTCCAGCACAAACACCGGAACATCCAAGGCCAATGCATTGATCAGATGGGTGATCACCACATCTTCGGCCCCCAGGCTGGAGGCTTGCTTCAGGGGCTGGAACTCGGCTGCAGCTTGTTGCAACAGGGCCTGTGCTTCAGCCACATGGCTTGTGTACGCTGCACTGGGTTGCGCCAGCCGTTCGGTGGCACGCGCGTTGGGTTGGAGCAAGGAAGAGGTCATGAGATTTTTCAAGCCGTGCGCGCAAACAAAGGCGCGGCAGTGACGGCATCGCCCTGGTAAAAAGCAGGAAAGTGTTGCAACAGTTTTTCGCCATGGGCCAGGTTTTGATCGGCACGCAAAACCGCGCTGGAAAAACCGGAACGCTGCATTTGGGCCAACTGGTCGATCAGCACATCGCCCGTGGCACGCAGGTCGCCCTGAAAGCCGCAGCGGCGGCGCAGCATGAAGGCTTGGCTGTAGGCACGCCCATCGGTGAATTTGGGAAAGCTCAACTCAATGCGCTCGACGCCTTGCAGGGACAGCGTCAAGGGATCGGCGTCATTGGCCAGGTGCAGCACCTTGACAGTGTCAGCGCTGAGGGCCGTGGCAGTTAAAAGTTTCATGGTGAGGTTCCTTGGGCTCAGGCCACTTGGCGCGTGATTTGGCGTGCGCTGTTGGCGGCGACCTTGAAGGTCTCAAAGCCCACGCGGTGCAAGGTTTGCTGGAAGGTTTCGCCGGAGGCGCGATGTGCCACATAGGCATCGAGCACGGCTTCCACCACGCCGACCACTTCGGCGGCAGCGAACGAGGGGCCGACCACTTTGCCGGCTTTGGCGTGGCCGCTGAGTTCAGAGCCATCGGCGCCACCCAAGGTGACCTGGTACCACTCCTGGCCGTCCTTGTCGACGCCAAGGATGCCAATGTGGCCGCTGTGATGGTGACCGCAGGAGTTGATACAGCCGCTGATGTGCAGGTCTATTTCGCCGAGGTCGTTCAGCTCGTCCAGGTCTTGGTAGCGTTCCGTGATGGCTGCAGCAATCGGCAGCGAACGTGCATTGGCCAGGGCACAGTAATCGCCGCCGGGGCAAGCAATCATGTCGGTCAGCAAGCGGATGTTGGGGCGTGCCAGGCCCGCTTTGCGGGCTTCACGCCAGAGTTCGGGCAGCTGATCGCAGCGCACCCAAGGCAGCAACAGATTTTGGTCGTGGGTCACGCGCAACTCGCCCGCAGAAAACTTTTCGGCCAACGCGGCGGCTTGGTCCAGTTGGTCGGCTGTGGCGTCGCCAGGGGCTTGGCCCAGGCGTTTGAAAGACAAGGTCACCGCGCGCAGATCGGGGTTTTTGTGGGGGGCGACGTTTTGGTGCAGCCAGCGGCCAAACTCCACATCGTCTTCGGCGGCGGCGCGCAGGATGCGGGCAATCTTTTGCTCGGCATCGCTGCGGTTGCACTCCAGTGCCGGTGGCACAAACGAAGCTTGGACGCGGGCCAACTCTTGATCGGTGATGGTGTGCGGTGCGCCATCCTGGGTGCGGATGCGTTGGTACTCGGCGTCTACTTCATCGATGTAGCGCTGGCCTTCGGCCTTCACCAAAATTTTGATGCGTGCCTTGTAAATGTTGTCGCGGCGACCCCAGCGGTTGTAGACGCGCACCACGGCTTCCAGATAGTTGAGGATTTGGTTCCAGGGCAGGAATTCGCGGATCACGCTGGCCGTGATGGGCGTGCGGCCCATGCCGCCGCCTACCAGGACGCGAAAGCCCAGCTCGCCCTCGGCGTTGCGCAACAGGTGCAAACCGACATCGTGCCAAGCGGTGGCGGCGCGGTCTTCCGTGGCGCCAGTGATGGCAATCTTGAACTTGCGTGGCAGGAAGGCGAATTCGGGATGCAACGTGCTCCATTGGCGCATGATTTCGCCAAAGGGGCGCGGGTCCGCCACTTCGTCCACTGCGATGCCTGCGCGCTCATCGCTGGTGATGTTGCGAATGCAGTTGCCGCTGGTTTGAATGCCATGCAGGTTCACGCTGGCCAGCAAGTCCATGACATCGGCGCTTTTGTCCAGCGGGATCCAGTTGAACTGCACGTTTTGCCGTGTGGTGAAGTGGGCATAGCCCCAGGTCAGCGCCGGCGCGGCGATGCCACCAATTTTGTCCTGTGTGGCTTGTGCCTTGTCAAACAAGGCTTGGTGGGGTTGGTCGTAGTCGCGCGCAATTTGGGCCAGCACACGGACTTGGGCCGCTGAGATCTCGCCGTATGGCACCGCCACCCGCAGCATGGGGGCGTAACGCTGAACATACCAGCCGTTTTGCAGGCGCAAGGGGCGGAACTCGTCATCGCTGAGCGTGCCCGCGAGGTTGCGCTCGAGCTGGTCGCGGTATTGTGCGGCTCGCGCGCGCACGAACTGACGGTCGAATTCGGTGTATTGGTACATGCTTAGTCAAAACCAGTTGGCTGCCAGCCCAGGCCAGCAGGACAGAAACAATGTGGGATGGGTCACTCGCTCTGGTGTGAATGTCACCACATGGATCGAATGTGAACTTTAGGGGGGCTGCTTATAAATCCAAACTATTTTTTAGTTTTAGGCGTATAACTGGAAGGCATATAGCCAGCAAACCTTTGGGTCGACAGGGCCTGGGCATGGCGACGTGTCACCGGGCTGGGGTCGCCGTGGAGTTGACTGGCCAGCACTTCAGCGCAGAGCAAACTCAGGGTCAAGCCCCTCGCGCCCAGGCCGGTGAGCAGGTGAAGCCCGGGCCATTGCACCGGATCGAGAGGGCCCACCACGGGCAGCCGATCCGGGACCGTGCAGCGCACGCCCGCCCATCCCTGCAACACGCCTGAGCCTTCCCATTGGGTTTTCAAGCGCAAGGCCACCTCGGGAAGCAGTTCGGCCAGTCTTTGCAGATTTTCTGCGTGGTCTTCTGAACGTACCTCTGGGCGATTGCTTTGCCGGTCAAAGCTGGATCCGACAAACCAAGCTGGCCCCTGTGCAGTGGGGACGGAACCCACAAAACTGCCATGGCCATTGACCGGGCGCTGGGGCCAGTGGGCCCCCAGGTCGCAAGGGTTCAAGCCCCAAGATACTTGACCACGGATGGCTTGCAGGGGAAGTTCTGCTGGCTGCATACAGGCCTTCAGCAGGGCGTTGGTCGCTGGGCCCATGGCCAAGACCACGTGAGGAAAGCTGCCGAGCGCATCCCCTTTCGCGTTGCAGACCTGCCACCCTGAGCCCCCGTTGGGGATCAATTTTTCAATATCTTGACCACCACACCAGCCAATCAGGGGGTGGTCCATCAAGGCATTGACCCATCGGCTGGGTTTGATCCAGCCCGCTTTGTGATGCAACAAAACCTTGTGATCGCCTACCGATGCCGCCGCCACAGTCCAGTCTTGTCGCCATTCGGGAGAACTGGGAGGCAAGCCGCCTTGGCGGGTTTTGCCTGGCAAGCGGTGCTCCTCTACGCCGCACAGGGCCCAGTCTTCACCTTCCTTCAACAGGGCTTGCGCGCGCGCCAGGGTCAGGCGAACGCCAGCGCGGGTCAGCTGGGACAACACAGCGTCGTCGGGCGACGTGTGGGGCGCGATCACGCCTACGGGCAAGCCTGAGGCGCCTGCAGCGGGGTGGTCGGCGATGTCAAAAATGCACACCTGCCAGCCGCGGTCGGCCAAGGCGCGTGCAGTCGCGGCGCCGGCCAGTCCCGCACCGATCACTGCACAGCGCCGCTCGGTTGCCGGGAACGCCTGCGCATGGCGTGGCAGCCAATGCGGTTGATAGGTGGCGGTGAGCGCATGGCGTTTGGGGGCCAGGCCCTTGACCTTTTCCACCTGAAAGCCCAGGCGGGTCAGCGTATCTTTGACAGGCCGCGCCACGCACCAGGAAGCCAATCGTGTGCCGTTGGCACAGCATCGCGCGACAGCCTTCAACGTGTCGGGTGACCACATGTCGGGGTTGCGCTCAGGATCGAAGCCATCCAAAAAAACACTGTGGGCTTGCAGTTGCAGTTCTTTGAGCAATTTTGCCGCATCGCCCACGGCCAGCGTCAAGCGCACTTGGTCCTGGTTCAAGCTCAGGGTGTGCAAGCCAGGTACCAGGCCCCACCAGGCCTTGCTGAGGCCCTTGGCCAGCGATTGCAGTTCGGCCCAGGCTGAAACACTGCGCAAGAGATCGCTGGCCTGAACGGGGTCTAACTCCAGCGCGACATAGTGCAGGCGGCGCGGTCGATGGGGATCGTCTCGCCAGGCTTTCCATGTGGCCAGAAAATTCAGGCCCAGGCCGAAGCCTGTTTCCAAAATCGTCCAGCTCGGTGCATCGTGCCAAAGCGGCTTGGGACCCAACAAGCCACAGCCGCTCAGAAACACATGGCGCGACTGCGCCAGGCCCCCCAAGCCGTCGGCCCCGCGACTGCGGTAAATGTCGTTGAAGCGCGAACTGCGTGGGGTGCCATCGTCTTCCCAGACGACGGGACCGCTCATGGCTTTCAGGGGGAAGGCGGGACGAAGCCTTGCGCCGTGTCAGCGCCTTCGCCAAAGAAATGTTTCTCCATTTGGCGAGCCAGGTACTGGCGGGCGCGCAAATCCGCCAGGTTCAAGCGGTTTTCGTTGACCAGCATGGTTTGTTGCTTGAGCCAAGCCGCCCAAGCTTCTTTGCTGACGTTTTCCCAAATGCGTTTGCCCAGTTCCCCAGGGTAGGGAGGGAGGTCCAGACCTTCGGCTTCTTGACCGAGTTTGATGCATTGGACGGTGCGTGCCATGTCAATTTCCTTCAGATTCAATGGGCGTGACTTTAACAAGCTTTTCAAAGCTTCACAGGCGCATGCAAGCGCTGTGCTGGCTTGTCTTCAGGTGAGTTTTTTGACCAGCACCTTGCTGGCACGGTTCCAGTTGTAGGCGCGCTTGCGCTCTTCGGGCAGCCAGTCCAGGTCGGCTGGGACAAAGCCGCGCTTGATGAACCAGTGCATGGTGCGGGTGGTCAGCACAAAAATGCTTTCCAGGCCTTTGCTGCGGGCGCGTTGCTCAATGCGCTTGAGCACTTTTTCGCCATCGCCTTGCCCTTGGGACTGGGGCGAGACGGTCAGTGCGGCCATTTCGCCGGTTTTCTTTTCGGGATAGGCATGCAATGCCGCGCAGGCAAAGATGACGCCGTCGTGCTCAATCACCGTGTATTGCTCCACGTCGCGTTCGATTTCGGTGCGGTCGCGCTTGACCAGGGTGCCATCGTTTTCGAAGGGCTCGATCAGTTGCAGGATGCCACCCACGTCCTCGTGCGTGGCTTCGCGCAGACTTTCCAGTTTTTCGTCAACCACCATGGTGCCGATGCCATCGTGCATGTACACCTCGAGCAAGAGGGCGCCATCCACCGCAAACGGCAGGATGTGGCTGCGTTCCACCCCTGATTTGCAGGCTTTCACACAGTGTTGCAGGTAAAACGCAATGTCGGAGGGTTCGTTGGCCATGGGCAGGTTGGCCAGCAATTTTTCGGCGTCATCCAGTGGCAGTTCGGTGTCGATGGGGTTGTCGTCGCTTTCGGGCTCACTTGGGCGGATGCGAATGCCGGGCACTTCGCTCACAAAAAGCAGTTTGTCGGCTTGCAAGGCAATGGCCACCGAGGTGGCCACTTCTTCCATGTTCAGGTTGAAGGCTTCGCCTGTGGGTGAAAAGCCAAAGGGGGAGAGCAGCACCATGGAGCCCGACTGAAGGGTTTGCACGATGCCCGCAATGTCCACTTTGCGGACCAGGCCAGAGTGCTGGAAGTCCACGCCATCGACAATGCCCACGGGTCGTGCGGTGATGAAGTTGCCCGAAATGACGCGCACCGTGGCGCCGGCCATGGGCGTGTTGGGCAGGCCTTGGCTGAACGCCGCCTCGATTTCGTAACGCAACTGTCCCGCAGCCTCTTGCGCACAGTCCAGGGCCACCTCGTCGGTGATGCGCATGCCGTGGGAGTACTGGGGGGTGTGCCCCTTGGCCTTGAGCTGCTCGTTCACCTGAGGGCGAAAACCGTGGACCAACACGACTTTGACGCCCATGCTTTGAATCAGGGCCAAGTCCTGGGCCAGGTTCGGCAGCTTCCCGGCAGCGATGGCTTCACCCGCGATGCCCACGACAAAGGTCTTGCCGCGGTGCATGTGGATGTAGGGGGCCACAGACCGAAACCAGGGGACAAAGGTGAAATTAAAGACTGCAGACATGGAATGACGAAGCCGGCGGGGATAATTCGGGATTGTCCACCATGTTGCCCCCTGTTTTGACTGACGCCACGCCCCTGAAGATCGAATTTCCCGATGGCTTGCCCGTTTCGGCCCGCCGTGATGAGCTGATGGCGGCCATTCAGGCCCACCAGGTCGTGATCGTCTGCGGTGAGACGGGCTCGGGCAAAACCACGCAATTGCCCAAGATGGCGCTGGCGCTCGGGCGTGGCCGACTGAATGCGAAAGCGGGCGAGAAAGGTCGTTTGATCGGCCACACCCAGCCGCGTCGCATTGCCGCCACATCGGTGGCCAAGCGCATTGCCGAAGAGTTGCACACGCCCGTGGGCGAGGTGGTCGGCTACAAGGTTCGCTTCAACGACCGACTCAGCAAGACTGCTTCGGTGAAGCTCATGACCGACGGCATTTTGCTGGCCGAGACCCAGAGCGATCCCTTGCTGCAAGCCTATGACACGCTGATCATCGACGAGGCGCACGAGCGCAGCTTGAACATCGACTTCTTGTTGGGCTATTTGCGACAAATCCTGCCCAGGCGGCCCGATTTGAAAATCATCGTGACCTCGGCGACCATCGATGCTGATCGTTTTGCGCAACACTTTGCATCTGTCAAAGGGCCGGCGCCGGTGCTCACCGTGTCGGGTCGAACCTATCCTGTGGAAGTACGCTGGCGACCGTTCGAGGAAAGCCGTGATCATGGCCTGGAGGACGCCATCGCTGAGGCGGTGGATGAGTTGTGGCGTGACCCGCGTCAGCAGGGTGACATCTTGGTGTTTCTGCCTGGAGAGCGGGAAATTCGTGAGGCCGCAGACCACCTTCGTCATCACCTGGGGCACCAAGCGACGACCCGCGGTGCCGAGGTGCTGCCGCTGTTTGCGCGTTTGTCTCAGGCCGAGCAAGACCGTGTTTTTGAACCGCACCCGGGGCGGCGCATCGTGCTGTCCACCAATGTGGCAGAAACCTCACTGACCGTTCCCGGCATTCGCTATGTCATTGATACCGGCACAGCTCGGGTGAAGCGTTACAGTTTTCGCAGCAAGGTCGAGCAGTTGCTGGTGGAGCCCATCAGCCAGGCCGCTGCCAACCAGCGCTCCGGGCGATGCGGCCGTGTGGCCGATGGCATTTGCATCCGGCTGTATGACGAAAAAGACTTTGCGGGCCGCCCCCGTTTCACCGACCCTGAAATTTTGCGCAGCTCTCTGGCCGGCGTGATTTTGCGAATGATGTCCTTGCATTTGGGGGACGTGAGCCAGTTTCCCTTTTTGGAGGCGCCGCGCCCCAAAGCCATCAGCGATGGCTACCAGCTGCTGAACGAATTGGGCGCCGTGAGCGATGACCTGGCCTTGACCCCGATGGGCAAAGAGCTTTCTCGCTTGCCCTTAGACCCCCGCGTGGGCCGCATGATTTTGGAAGCGCGCCATCGGCAAGCCCTGGAAGAGGTGCTCATCATCGCCTCGGCCTTGAGCGTGCAAGATGTGCGCGACCGCCCTTTGGCGCAACAAACCCAGGCCGACCAGGCACATGCCAAGTTCAAGGATGAAAAGAGCGAGTTCAGTGGCTACCTGAGCTTGTGGCGCTGGATCCATGACAGCCGAGGGGGTGCGGACAGCCACCGCTTGTCCAATCGGCAATATGAAACATTGCTGCGCCAGAATTTCATCAACCCGCGCCGCTTGCGGGAATGGCGCGATGTGCACACGCAGTTGCACACCGTGGTGGCCGAGCATGGCTGGAAACTCAACAGCGAACCGGCCAGCTACGAGCAACTGCATTTGTCGATGCTCGCGGGCTTGCTGGGCAACCTGGGCTACCGTCCCGAAGAGGAAGACGTTTACCTGGGCGCGCGGGGCATCAAGTTTTACCGCCACCCCGGTGCACACCTGAAGAAAAAACCGGGGCGCTGGATTGTGTGTGCCGAACTGGTGGAGACCACCCGGCTGTTTGGGCGTGGCATTGCGGCCATTGACCCGACCTGGTTGGAGCAAGTGGGCGGGCACCTGTTGCGCAAGCAGTTGCTGGACCCGCATTGGGAGAAGCGCAAGGCCGAAGTCACCGCCTTGGAGCGTGCCACCTTGTATGGCCTGGTGGTGTACAGCGGTCGCCGCGTGCCCTACGCCCGAGCGGACCTGGCCGGTGCCCGTGAAATTTTCATCCGCGAGGCCTTGGTCGAAGGCGACTGGGACACCCCGTTGAATTTTTTAGCGGCCAACCGCAAGATGGTTCGCCAGGTCCAAGAGCTGGAACACAAATCGCGTCGCCAGGATGTGCTGGTGGACGATGCCCTCATCTACGCTTTTTACGACCAGCAATTGCCGGCCGATGTTTGCACAGGGCAGGGCTTGGAGCGCTGGCACCGGGAAGAAAAAAAGCGGCGCATGGTCAGTGGGGACACCTCGGAGCCTTTGTTGCTCACTCGCGAAGAGTTGATGCGCCATGAGGCCGCGGGCATCACCACCCAAGCCTTTCCCAAAACCCTGCGCTTGGGGGGCATTGATTGCAGTGCCCAGTACCTGCATGAACCTGGCGACCCGCGTGATGGTTTGACCGTGACCGTGCCCCTGTTTGTGCTCAACCAAGTGAGCGAGGAGCGGGCTGAGTGGCTGGTGCCGGGCATGCTCAAGGACAAGATACAGGCCTTGCTGAAAAGCTTGCCCCAAAAGCCGCGTGCCCGCTTGGTGCCCTTGCCTGAAACCGCACTCAAGATGGCCGAGGCCTTGTCTGCGCCGGAAATGTTTGGCGGTGGTTCCTTGGTCGACGCCCTGATTCGCCAGGTGAAATCTCACACCCAGCTCGACATGAAACGTGCCGACTTCAAGCACGACATGGTGGCGGCACATTTGTTCATGAACTTCAGGGTGGTGGACGAGCATGGGCGCCAATTGGGGCAAGGTCGCAACCTGGGGGGACTCAAGGCCGAGTGGGGCTCGCAAGCTCGCGGTGCCTTCCAAGCCTTGGCTGGGCTCAAAGCGCGACCGACCCCGACGGCCAGCGACGATGTGGCGCCCCCCGTCGCTCAGATGGATGCCGCGCCATCACCCTCAAAGACCAGCAGTCCAACGGCCAGCGCTTTGACCGCAGATGCCAAATACACCCAATGGTCATTTGGCGAGTTGCCCGAGCTGCTGGAAATACGAAAAGGGGGGCAGACCCTGATTGGCTTCCCCGCCTTGGTGGATGCCGAAGATGCGGTTCGCATTGAAGTCTTTGACGAGCCCGAGGTGGCTGCGGCACGGCACCGTCTGGGTTTGTGCCGCTTGTTTTCCCTGCAGTTGCGCGATGCATTGAAGTACCTGGATAAAAACATCCCGGAATTGCAAAGCATGAGCATGGCCTACATGCAGTTGGGCGGCACACGCGACGAGCTGATCCGTCAAATCGTGGATGCCGCTTTGGAGCGCGCATTTTTGATGGCTCCCTTGCCCTGCAACGAACCCGATTTCAAGCGGCGTGTGGAGGAGGGCCGCGGCCGATTGAACCTGATCGCCCAGGAAGTGGCGCGCTTGTCAGGGGTGATCTTGACCGAGTACGCCAGCGTGACCCGCAAGCTCAAAGACACCAAGAACCAGCCGGAGGTGGTGGCGGACATCACCCAACAACTCCAACGTTTGCTCGGTAAACGATTTGTGACAGACACGCCCGCCAGCCAGATTCAGCATGTGCCCCGCTACCTCAAGGGCATGGTGATGCGCCTGGACAAGCTGCGCGCCGATCCTGCGCGCGATGCCACCCGGCTTGCAGAGTTCAAACCCATGGAGCAACGGTATTGGCGTTTGATGGCGGAGCGCAAGGGCGTCCAGGATGAGCGCACGCGTGAGTTTCGGTGGTTGCTGGAGGAGTTGCGCATCAGCCTGTTTGCGCAAGAGCTGCGCACGCCGCAGCCCGTCAGCGTGAAGCGTTTGGAAAAAGCCTGGGCCCTGATCAACCAATGATCAAGCAAGCTGTCAGAAGCATCAGAGCTCGTAGTTCTCCGTCCGACCTTCCAAAGCCTTGGTGATCAGGTCGCGGTCCAGCCGCTCGCTGAGCATGCCCGCAAAATCGAGCACAAAGTTGCGCAAATAGCTGCCGCGTTTGAAGGCCACGCGGGCCATGTTTTTGCCAAACAGGGTGCCGCCCGGGCGTACCACCAGGTCGGTGTCGGTTGCGTCTCGCACGGCCATTTCGGCCACAATGCCTACGCCCATGCCCAAACGCACATAGGTTTTGATCACATCGGAGTCGATCGCCTCCAGCGCAATGCGCGGCGTCAAATGCTTTTGGGCAAAGGCCGTGTCGATGCGGGTGCGACCGGTGAACGACGGGTGGTAGGTGACCAAGGGCCATTGCGCCAAGTCTTCCAGGGTGATGCGTGATTGCTGCGTCAGCGGATGGTCGATGGGCAAGACCAACACGTGCTGCCATTCATAACAGGGCAGGGTGATCAGGTCGGGATAGTTGGACAGCGATTCGGTGGCAATGCCAATTTCAGCGGTTTCATCCAGGACCATGCGAGCCACCTGATCGGGCGCGCCCTGGTGCAAGCTGACATTGACTTTGGGATAGGCCTTGCGCAGGCTGGCCACAGGAACGGGCAACACATAACGCGCTTGGGTGTGGGTGGTGGCGATGGACAAGGTGCCGCTGTCCTGGGTGCTGAACTGGTCCCCAATGCGCTTGAGGTTGTTGATCTCCCGCAGGATGACCTCGATGCTCTTGAGCACATGTTGTCCCGGCTCGGTGATGCGTTTGAGGCGTTTGCCGTGGCGGGCAAAGATTTCAATGCCCAATTCCTCTTCCAGCTCAATGATGGCTTTGGAGACGCCAGGTTGGGAAGTGTGCAGCGCCTTGGCTGCTTCGGTCAGGTTGAGGTTGCGGCGTGCGGCCTCTTGGACAAATCTGAATTGGTGAAGATTCATAACCAAATAGATATAAGGAATGGCGTCATTATGCCAAACTCAAGTCTATTCAGTTCACTTCTCCCAGGGCCAGGTCGCTCATCAAGGCAATCAATGCAGGATGCTCGCCAACGGAAGGCAGCACCTCGATTTTCAATGCTGGATGACTTTGGCGCAACTCGGCAATGAGCAGAGGCAGGTCCTCGCGCGCATGTTTGCCGATGCCCAGAAACATCGGCAGGATGCGCAACGATGTGCAACCCCTTTGAATCAAGACCTCCACGCAAGAGGGCAAATCGGGCGTTGTCAATTCCAGATAGGCGCATTCCACCTGGGTTTGCGGTGAGCGTGTTCGGATGCGCTCGGCCACCGCCTGAATCGGGCGGTGCCACAAAGGGTCACGGGATCCGTGGGCAAACAAAACAATGGCTTGCATCAGCGCCTCAAAACCAGCCACCCAAAGGCGACCAGTGATAAAAATGTGTAAATCAGCCCTGGCGCTGCAGCGGCCAGCCAGGGCGCCCATTGTTGCAGGTTACCCACGTAACCGAACACGTTGTTGAGCAAAAAGAAACTGA
>JACCDG010243821.1_pt1 | contig 19910 bp, 25 predicted proteins | sample 7442471 | NCBI WGS metagenome assembly JACCDG01 (sample SAMN15323444, study PRJNA562643) | freshwater metagenome | isolation source: river surface water | place: USA:Blue River Watershed | collected 2017-08-17 | reverse complement strand
CCTCTGCGTCCTCTATGAAGTTGTTGTTGCTGTTCTTGCGCTTGAGCTCGTGGGCTGCGTGCCAGCAGAGCTTGGAGAACTTCTCCTCCAGGTCGGTGAACTCGTTGCTGGTTATCGGGAAGTCACAGATTATCTGCTTCACTTTGGCTCCTTTTGTCGTATCTCGAGATGAATTCGTCCACATTTTGCGACAGGAGCAGCGGCATCGCCTCCTGTATCTCTACCCCCTCGACCTGATAGCCTTCAGGCTGTTCAGGTTGCGCCCTCCCCTGCAAGAGACCTTAAGCCGCAGCCCCGGTTTCAGAGACGACTCAGCCGTAAGTATCTTGAGGGCCACCGAGTGGACCTCACGCCAATCAGCCTTGTCCACGTAGACGACATATCCATCGTGAACAGTATACGCAATTCGAGCCTTGTCTTTCAAAGCGAAATAAAGGTTTATCAGTTTCTCTGAGCATATAGTCGAGGCTGGCGCCTGCACCGCAAAGTTCCTTGCGAGGTAGTCCTTCCCCGGCGGGAATCCACGCCGCACCTTGCCGAAGTCGTCACGCACGAAGCCGGATGAGGCAAGCTGCCTCTCCCTGTCGATGACGTACTCGTTTGCGACTGCGAACTCCGACCTGATCCTGCCGACGACCTCATCGGCATGGTGCTTCGGTATGGACATACGGGCAGCCACGGCGGTGGCCCCCTGACCGTATATAACCGGCAGGAAAACTTTTTTTGCGAATTCCCTGCCAGCCGAGTCCTCGCAAGGCCGGCCGGTTATGGCCTCGTAGATCCCGCAGTAGATGTCCTGTCCTAGGCAGAGCTGGACCAGCCTCGGGTCCCGGCTGAGGCTTGCGAGGACATACACCTCCATGCCCCTGAAATCGAAGGACATGAAAATGTCGTCGTAGGCAAGCGGCTTGAGGTTTTCCCGCACGGCCTCGCCCATCGTGTGGGGCACGAAGCCGTTCCTGTAGGCGTCGTGGCACTTTAGCCTGCCGTTCTCCTGCCCGTCAATCTCGTAGTAGGAATGTACCTTCAGCGATCGTGAGGAGTCCACAATGCCGATCGCCTCCATCGACGGCAGCACAATCTTCATGAGCGGGAGATGGACGTTACGGTAGACGGCCTCTGCGAGCCGGTAGTCGCCGGACTCCACAAGCCTCCTCAGCCTGCCCATGGCCTCGGAGAAGGTCTTGGGGGCCGATCCGCCACGGTTTCCCGTGTACGACTCTAGGACCTTAAGGTCTATCACGGAGCAGTCGACCTGCGGCACGTGGCCGGTCTTCGCAGCAACGAAGGTGCAGAACTGCTTGAAGTTCCAAGCAAGAAGCTTGCGGTCGCCTGAGAAGACCGTGAGCTTGAGAATGCTCACCACCAACGGCAGAGAACGTGAGTCCATCGAGACGGACAGAGTGGAGCCGTCCTGTGCGACTATCTCGAGGGTGTTGGACGAGTCCCTGTCCGTGAAGTCGAATATCTCGGGCAGCGACCGCACGTAGACGATCTTGCCGGAGCGACGCTCAAGGAAATCGACGAGTGTTTCGATGGACATGCCGTTTCACGCAGTTTGGTCTTGGCTCTCACGGCACAGACTAGCATCCCGAAAGGGACAAAACAACAAGTAAAGTTTTTATGAAATTCTGTCTTAAAATTTCAGATTGGAACGAGCGGCTGACTTAAAGGTGCCCCTGCCCTTATCTAGGTAGGATACTACTACCTAAAGGAAGAAAGGGACGAACAGGCATGCTGCTTTGGGCCTTGAAGCTTATTTGCGACATGCTTGCCTCCTTCCTTCCGACAGTCACCACTAAGTTGCTCTCTTCCGTGTGCTTTGCTGGTCAGCTTCCTAAATCCGGTCAGTCCATACGCTTGTCTGCTCGCATGGATTCAGCCTAGTGTCTGGCCGGAGGTTACCTGGCTGAGTGTGGGATCAACACCTCTCGTAGCGGTGTTCACCTAAAAAGGTTACAAAGACTTACCCCGGCAGGGGCCCCAACAGGTTTTTACGAGCTTCCCTTTCCTGGCAGCACGATGCCTTGTCCGGGTCGCAAGTGGAGAGAGGGCTCCAGTCCCAGTTAGTTCGTTAGTCCACGACAATCTTGACCCAATTGTAGCGTCAGGCTGCCGCCCTGCCAAGATTTCTTGGGCTAACTCCTTTAGCTCATGGCTAGGACTAGGCTGATAGATTGCTTTATCTTCTACAACGAATCCCATATGCTTGACTTCAGGATCGAGTACCTGAAGTCTCATGTCGATGATTTCGTATGCGTTGAGGCGACCGAAACCTTTACTGGCAAGCCAAAAGAAACTTATGGCCAGAGGAAACTGGAAAATTTTGTCCATCACCTGATATCATTTCCGAAAGACCTACAGCACATCCGTGACGGCTACTGGCCTACGGACAACGACTGCTGGATGAAGGAGAGACACCAGCGCAATCAGATATCCATTCCCCTCGAGTCCCTTGGTCTGTCGGACAACGACATCATACTTGTTCATGACGTTGACGAGATACCTGACAGGGACACATTGGCGTCGCTGCGGGACCAGGACTTTGACTTGTGCTGCCTCGGCAAGGATGTCTACTTCTACAACATCCAGTACAGGCACCCCAAGAAGTGCCGTGTCGGCAAAGCCGTCAGGTACGGCTTCCTCAGGGAGGTTGTCAAGGAGGTAAACAGGCTCAGGTGGTGGCATGGACACTCGTGGCACATCAAAGGAAATTACATCGTCAACGACAGGGGCGGTTGGCACCTGTCGTACTTCGGCGACGTGGGCTTCATAAGCAACAAGATCAGAAACTACAGCCACCAGGAGCATAACACGCCGGCGAAGACGAGCCACGAGGAGATTCTCAAGTCGATAAGAGCCGGCATCTTCGTCTGCAACCCTGGGGCCATGAGACTCGAGTTCGTTCGATCCTCGGTAAACCCCTACCTGCCGGAGGGTTGGGAGAGATGGAGAGAATTTTTAATGCCCGACTACGCAATTATGTCGTAGGTGTGCTCAAAAATGTCATTCTTGCAGGGGTATATCTCACCCTTTATGCCGCAGAGCACCCAGTCTTCCATGCCTGCGAACATCGTCCCTTCGAGGGTGGTCACGTAGATTCCATCGTCGGCGAAGACAATCCCGCCCTTGCGCACTCCCTCCGCAAGCCATGGCGGCAGCTCCCCCCAGTGCGTTGGATGCCGGCTCTCATAGGCGTCGGATGTCCTGATGGCCTGTATGGTCACAGGCTTTTTGCGGGCGTGCACTACCTTGCTCATGTCGTCCCCTCTAGATTGACAGGAAGTAAATATACTCTTTTCCGTACTGGGTGTTAGATTTTATTTCTTTTTCTATCTTATAAACTCCAAGTCTATCTGCTACAATCTGATCAACGTCATTCTTGCTGAGGGATATGTCAACCATCGTGGCGCCCGTTCCGAGGAAGTTGGGGTACTTGGCCAGGATCTGCTCGACTTCGGAGAATGGAGTGAAGATCGTCACCACCGCCCTCTTCCTGAAGCTGACGAGAACGTTGGAGAGTATCTTCCTCCAGTCGGGGTTGTGCTCGAGGACATGCCTTAGGTGGATTGCGTCAGCCTGCGACGTGTAGCTGACCAAATCTGCCCTAACGTCGGCGTGCGGTGATGCGGAGCCGTCCACGCCGACATAACTCTGCCAGTCCCCGAGGTATGCGGAGAAACCGCCGAAACCGCAGCCCCAGTCCTCCACGGTCACGATGTCGTCACGCCTGAGCCACTCCCCAGCCAGCTCGGCGGACAGGGGGTCGGCGTACATCTGCCTCTCCGGGTTGCCTGCGTACTTGGAGTCCCACAGGCCGACTCTTGAGGTGCTCATCGAAATTCCTCCTGAAGGCATTAGAGTCGCCGGCCTTACAATTGTTGGATGGCGAGGAGGGGCACATGACGGCAGGCCGCAGGGACGAGCTCGGGCCAATCAGCGACCGCTGGGGCACCGACAAGAACACGCACCACAAGTACACACAGCACTACGACTGGCTCTTCGGCCCGATGCGGAACGAGGAGGTCGTGCTCATCGAGCTGGGCATAGGGGGCTACAACCACAGCGAGGGCGGCAAGAGTCTAAAGATGTGGAAGGAGTACTTCCCAAAGGGGCGAATCTACGGCATCGACCTCGAGGACAAGTCGGCCTGTGAGGAGGAAAGGATCAGGACTTTCAGGGGAAGCCAGGACGACGCCCCGTTCCTGGCGTCCGTCATTGATGAGACGGGTCCTCCGGACATCATCATCGATGACGCCAGCCACATCAGCCCCCTCACGATCCGCACGTTCGAGATCATGTTCCCGAAGCTCAAGCTTGGCGGTCTGTATGCAATCGAGGACCTCCAGACATGCTACTGGACAGAGTTCTGGGGCGTTGACTGGAAGGGCTCCCATGACCTGAACTGCCCAACCACCGCAATTGCGATGATCAAGAGGCTCTGCGACGGCCTGAACCACGAGGAGTTCTTCGACGACGCCTACAGGCCGTCCTACACGGACAGGTTCGTCAAGGGCATCCACCTCTGGCACAACCTCTGCATACTAGAGAAGGGCCTCAACAACGAGGGAAGCATAGTGATACCGCCGAAAAGGCTAGAGCTCCAGGAGGGTGGATGATGCAGCGACTGCCAGACGACATCCTGATGCCGGCGGACTACCAGGGCTGGAACTGGGACAACCCCATATTCTCTCGTCTCGTTGACGAGGTGAATCCAAGGACGACCATAGAGGTTGGCACATGGAAGGGGATGAGCGCCATGAACCTCCACAGGGCGATGGCCCGGAGGTGCGAGCCAGGCTGGCTGCTCTGGTGCTGCGACACGTGGCTCGGCGGCATCGAGCACATGGAGGGTGAGTGGTATGGCGGCTGCTGCCAGCGCAGCCACGGCTACCCGACGCTGTACCTGCAGTTCCTGAGCAACATGCAGCACGCAGGCTGCCTTGAGAACCTCCATGCGCTACCCAACACCAGCCTAAACTGCGCAAGGTGGTTCACGAGGAGGAATATCAGGGCGGGCCTCATCTACATCGACGCCAGCCACGAGTCGCCGGACGTCTACAACGACGCCGCTGCCTACTGGGCCATCCTCGATGCGGGAGGGGTGATGTTCGGCGATGACTGGGGCTACCCACAGGTTGGTCACGACATCACGAAGTTCTCCGAGGAAATAGGGGTGAAACTCGAGATCGACTGCGGGAACTACTGGATACTCAGGAAGAATTCAGCCTAGCTTGCCCATCACGTAGCGGAACACGGCCTCGGTTGTGCAGTTCTCGAGGCAGTGGCCCCACACGGACTCCATGGCCCGCTGCCAGCCGTCGGAGACGGATATGCCGCAGGAGGAGTTGTACCTGATGACCTCCTCCTTGGGGAAGTGGCTGAGAGTCGAAGGCGGGCAGGACTCGAGGCCCGGGAAGTGCGGCATGCAGAAGTTGGCGACTATCTCGTAGTGCCTGAGGGCGTCCCAGCCGTGCTTCCTCTTGGTGATGGCCACGCTGCTCCTTGCGTACTCCATGTGGTATTCCGCCTCGTCCGTGAAGGCGTACTCCTTGTTGAAGTTCGGGGTGGTGGAGGCGAGTATCTGAGTCTTGGGCACGTCCCTTCGGAAAATCTCCCTTGGAACCCCGAAGCCGATGGGCAGCAGGGCCCCGTGGTGCGCCGGCAGCTCCCTCTTGAAGTAGACGCCGACCTCCGTCGCCGGCCAGGCTATGTCTTCCTCGTCCTCCCCGTCTATGAATGCCACCTCGCTGCGCTTGTAGTGCCGTGACACCAGGTCTATGTGTAGCTGCCACCTGTGGGCAGCGCCGAATATGACCCTGTCGTAGTATCGTGATCGTATCTTCTCGATGACTTCGGCATCCGTCGGCTCTGACGCTGGCCTCTCAAGCCTGCAGTAAAGGGTGAAACCCCTTCCGTACAGGGAGTGCTTGTGGGGCAGCCAGTCGGCGTACATGTAGTCGGCGGGCGATGTCGTCTCGTAGCCGTCGCCGAACGTCGTCTTGCCGCCGTGGAAGACGATGTCGTTCATGTAGTCTGGACGGGTGAAGTCGTTTATGTGTAGTATCTTCATCGCCTGCCCCCGATGGTAAAAGAGTGCAACATGAGGACGATCCTCTTCGTCGACCCGAACATGAGCGAGCGTGGCACTAGCTCCGCCACGTTTGACTACGCCCTGCACAACGAGAGCATCCTCGGCAACAGGTCGGTCGTGGCCACGTACGAAAACTGCTCCGGCCTGACGCTGCCGAGATTCAGGAGCCACTTCGACGTGAGGGTGACAACGGGGCCGGAGGGCCTGCAGCGCATAGTCGAGGAGACCGGCGCAGACTCGATGTACGTCCTCAAGTACGGATTCAACGACGGCGTGCTGGTCCCCAACGCAAGGAACCTCGTGCACGTCGTGTTCCCCAGCCACGACCCGCACGGCGACGTGTACGCCTACGTCTCGGAGGCGATCGCCCGTGACTACGGCATGGGCAGCCCGTTCGTGCCACACATGATCAGCCTCCCCGACGTGGAGGGCGACCTCAGGTCCGAGCTTGGGCTGGGCGACAGGTTCATATTCGGGTGGTACGGGGGCTTCAACTTCGAGATACCGTTTGCGCAGGAGGCCGTGGCCGAGTGCGCCAGGTCGAGGCCGGACGTTGCTTTCCTGTTCATGAACATGCCGCAGTTCTGCCATGAGCCGAACGTGCTGTTCCTTCCCAAGACCCTTGACGCAGAGAGGCGTGTCAGGTTCATAAGGACATGCGACGCAATGGTGCACGCAAACAGCAGGGGCGAGACCTTCGGCATCTCCGTGGGCGAGTTCTCGGTGATGAACAGGCCGGTCGTCGTCTACGGGCTTAGGGGAGGGGAGTGGCCGCAGCCGGGCCGTAGCCACCTCATGGAGCTTGGCGACAAGGCCCTTGTGTACAACGACAAGCGTGAACTCCTAGACATACTCATGGGGCTAGGCAGGTCGGACATCGAGGGCCGTGACTGGAGGTGCTACACGCAGCACACCCCAAAGAACGTGATGGAGAAGTTCAGTCAGGTATTCCTTGGTGACAAATGAAGATAGATGCAGTCATATTGACAAACACATCAGACATAGGTTTTTACGGTCTCACATGCAGAACGATAAACACGCTGTCCGAAGCGAGCGCACGGCCCGTCAACACGGTGGTCGTCGAGAGCAACGGCGGCGACATGGACAGGCACCTCACATACCCTTGCACGACGATCAGGCCAGTCGGCCCCTTCAACTACAACAGGTTCCTCAATGCCGGCCTAGCCAGATGTGACGGCGACTTCGTTCTGATCTGCAACAACGACCTGATATTCACGGAGGGTTCGGTCGACTCGCTCGTTGAGGCAATGGTCCGAAACAGAATGGGGTCCGCATGCCCACTCGAGCCGAACTGGCACAGGACCTTCTTCACGGAGGAGCAGATCGCCAAGCCATGGCTGCAGGGCTACAGGGTCATGCAGGAGATCGTGGGCTGGTGCATCTGCGTCACCAGGGACACGCTTTCAAGGGTTGGCGACTTCGACGAGAGGTTTGACTACTACTACCAGGACAACGATTACGCAGAGACGATCAGAAGCCTTGGGATAACCCACTTCCTGGTGACCTCATCGAGGGTCAGGCATGAATTCTCGAAGTCCGAAGGGCTGCTGGCGGAGGGCGTTCACGAGGCGAGCGCAAGGCTCAAGCTCGCATTTGAGGGCAAGTGGGGGTCATGAGATCATCCTCCAGTTTTTCGGCAGGTAGTCGCACTTTGATGGGTCAACACGCTCTATGCTCAGCCCACGCTTGAATAGGTCTTTGCCCTTCGCCATGCAATCGGATATCCATCCCTCGTTGACGATGTCCTCCCTGTTGAACTCCTGGTGCGAGAACGACCTGATCTTGTTCGCCACGAACTCGGGCTTCCCGAAGAAGCTCAGGTGCCATCCGCCCCTGACTGTCTGCGAGCAGGGCAGGAAGCGTGCCTTCTCGACGCTACCGGCTTCCAGAAGGGTGGAGTAGCGCATCGCCTTGGCGTGGAGCCACCTCTCCCTCACCCTGAAGTCGAAGCTGTAGTAGTAGAGATCCTGTTCGAGGCACACGGCCCCCTCGGGCGTGGAACTCGAAAGTCTCCTGATTGCCTCTGCGTCGGGTATCTCGTCGACGTCGCTGATCAGGACCAGGTCATCCTGCTTCGGGCTTAGGAGCCTGACGCCGACCATGAGGTTGTTCCTCTGCCAGACCTCTCTGTCCCACGGGGAGTCCGTGTCGGGGTTCCTGTCCACGATCACGTGGACTATGGGGTAGCTGGAGAATTCCGACTTCACCTCGTCAAAGTAAAGCCTCTTCTGCTCGCCGGAGAAAGTCAGCGTGGACTCGGCGAGCACGAAGTAGTCCACGGTTCCGCTGAGCTCTGCGAGCCGGAGCCTAAGCATGTCAATCTCGTTGTAGAAAGTGAAGCAGTCTATGATCTTCATTTGCAAACCCTTTTCCTGTAGAACCTTATGCCTCCCCAAATCATGTCGTCGCAGCATGATCCGGTCAAATCCCAATCCCCTTCCCAGAGCCCACGGGACGAGGATATGCCTTCGACAACGCCGATGGGTCTGATGGCCCTGCCCGAGCCGTAGTGCTGCCAGGTCCTGTCGTCCGTGGTGGACGGGTACTGCCCGAGCAGGGTGCAGTCGTGGAACGCCATAGTCCCGCCGGGAACGATGCGGCGGGACATGGCGATGGCGTCCTTGTGGACGCACTCTGCGCAGTGGCAGCCGTCAACGAGGCCGAAGTCAACAGGGCCGACGGAGCTCAGGGAGCTTCGGTCCCCCTCTATGAACCTCATGCCATCGAACTCGAGCCTGACGAAGTGCCTGCTGCTCTTGAGCGCCTCCCACCTCCTGTAGGAAAGGTCGTCTATGCCAAAATACCTGACCTCACGCACGCCGGAGCGCAGGAGGTGCTCGACCATGCGGCTGCCGGTGTGGCCACGGTCGATGCCGAGCTCGCAGACCGTGACCGATTCCCTGCCAGAGAAGCGGCTCAGCTCCGCACGGATAGAGTCAAGGTCCCTTGGCCTGTTAAGGAGGCCCCACGGTCTGCAGCGGACGAGCCTCATGACCACTTCCTTGCGAAGACCTCACGCTGGCCGTGGGTCATGGAGTCCTTGTTATCTCCAAGAAGGGAGTGCGATTGTGCGAACCTGTGCAGGGCCTTCGCCTGAGGAATGAGGGCGTGTGCCACGCCCATGCTCTTCAGGGCCATAGAGTAGTTGTTGTCCTGGAACCAGAACTGGAACTCCTCGTCAAGCACGCCAGACTGCTCGATCAGCGACCTCTCTGCGCATATGCACCAGCCGCAGACATGGTTCTCCACGTCGTGCCCGAGGACGGGCGCAACTGGCACGGCATGGCCGTAGTACCTGCTGTGCCAGTTTGGCTCGTAAGGCGATACGGATCGGAGGCCGTGGACAGCCATGGCCCCCAGCATCTCGTTCACGCAGCGTGGCAGGAACTCAACGTCGTTGTTGCACATGATCACCACCGGGTCGGACCCCGCCGAAAGACCGATGGACATGAACCTGTTGTAGTTGAATGGCTCGTTGGGCACTATGACCCTGCAGCCTTGGTACAAGAAGCCAAGTGACTCGCCGTCTCGGTTTGATTCCACGACGGTAACGTTGATATCAACGCCCTCTGCCGATTCCCTCAGGGAGGATATCGCCCTGAGGGTCATCTGGTGGAACGAGGCGTCAGCCGTGTTTGTAAGGAATACCGCATCCATCAGAAGCTCTCCGCTATGAACTGCATCTTCTCTTGGTAGGTCATCAGGAGGGGCGGGAAATCCACCGGCAGCTCCTCGAAGCTGCTCCTCTCGGGGTCCACGAGGCCGGAGACCTTGGAAAGCAGCCTCTCGTAGCAGGCGTCACCCGTGGTGGTGTTGTTCTCGTGCTGCACTCCGGAGTTCTCAATCGTCCTGTCAAGTAGCTGTACGTCCGATGCGAAGCTCAGCCAGAAAGATATCCTTCCCTCGACGTGAAGCCTGAATGCCTCGAACTCGAATAGCAGGTCCTCGCCCAGCAATTGCTCCTCGTCGTAAGAGATCAGTTCTGCCAGCTTCCTGCTGTAGTAGACATGTCCTCCGATGTTCCTTGCTGCCGGATGGCCGTCGTCGAACATCCGGTGGCGGCCCGGACCGTACTGGTACCCCATCTTGCATGTGTTGGTGCCCCACAGGATGGCGTGCCTGCCGTCCGGAAGCTTGCCACGGCCTGCCTCGTCGTAGGAGACAACCGTGTCGGAAGGCTTGACTATCAGCAGGTCAGTCCCGGTGTGCTGTGAAACGTGACGGTCTATCTGCTGGGCAGCCACGGGGTACATCAGGTCGTCGCCATCGAGCATGACAACGCCGTCGTGGCCTGATTTCCTGAAGTACCTGAGAACCTCGTTCTTGCCACGGGACGGCGTGCCGTTCGACGGTGTGACGTCAAATTCGACGCCTGCGGTGTGGCACCACGCCGTGAAGTCGGCGATGAATTCCTCGTTGCGTGAGTTAACGATCGGGTGCGTCACGAAGGTGTAGTTTTGGGTGGGCCTCTGCAGCATGCAGGACCTGACCGCCCTCATGGACCGCTGCATGTCACGGCTCACGAGAGGGCACATGGCAATCGTCTTCATCGGCTAAATACCTCCGGCAGAATAAGAGAATGTCGATTGTTCAGTTTGCCTGGAGGCGATAGCATGGGTGCGAGGAAAAAGGCAGCGGAAGGTGATTCGATGGGCCTTGAAGCCATAGAGAAGTACAGGATGGACGAGATGGAGGCCCTCGCCTTCAGGCTTGTCATCATGTGGATAGAGAAGAGCAGGAAGGCGTTCCCCGACTACCGGCACGCCACCCTCGGCAAGGGCGACCCGAGGAAGTCGCTGATGTTCAAGATTTGCTACAAGCTGGCCCGTGAGACGAAGGGTGTGCTCGAGGAGCAGGACTACCCTCTCTACATACGGGCCCAGATAGACGTGCTGAGGCACATATCAAGAAACTCGGGAAACCCTCTCATTGACCCAAACTGCCTAGTCGGAGAGAAGGCCTGGAAGAGGTGGCGTCTTTGGAAGAAGCGCTACGACATGATTCCGACGAGCTCCGGAATGGGTGACCGAGGAATGGCCCACGGCGCCCTCAAGGCGGTCGACGGTCTCGAGAAAACGAAGGAGTTCCTTGTCAAGAGCCTCGGGGGTGACCTCGAGGAGCAGAGGTACAGGGAGGCCGTCCTCAACAACAACATCTTCCGGTGGATCAATCTCGGTAAGATATCACCATATTATGTTGCTATATCTCCCATGATAGCCAAGGTCGTGCCGTCCGGCGAGCTGGAGAAGATGAACTTCCACACCGACGTGTACCTGCCCTGCATCAACCAGGACGTCATCGTTCGTTTCAACGAGCTTTTCCCAAACGAGCGGATAGACCAGTCAGAATGGCTTGATGGGGTTCCCGTAGAGGACATAGTCTAGCAGGGCAGTCCTCACGTACAGTCCGTTCCTGACCTGCCTCTCGTGGTAGTCTGCCCTTGGGTCGTCATCGACGTCGGGGCTTATCTCGATACCCCTCGGGAGAGGGTGGAGTATAGCCGCCTCTGGCTTGACCAGACTTATGTTGGACGAGTCTATCTTCATGCACTCCATGCGCATGCCAACCGGAAGGCCGCCGGATGGGAATAGCCTCTCGGTCTGTATGCGTGTCATGTACAGCACGTCCATCTGCTTCAGTGCGTCGTTAGCGTCAGACGGGTCGATCTTGGTGCAGTCGTGGGACCGCAAGTACTTGTCCGGCAGGCCGAGCTCAAGCTTGGCGTCACCGTCGGTTATTCTCGCAGGGCAGTAGTGGATCTTGCAACTGTACTTGTCGAGCAGGCTTATGAGCGAGTGCACGGTCCGACCGTTCTGCAGGTCGCCGCAGATCATGATGTTGAGGCCATCCACGCTGCCCCACTTCTGCCTGATGGTGTGGAGGTCCAGCAGGGCCTGCGTTGGGTGCTCCCCTGAGCCGCTTCCTGCGTTGATGACGGGGACACGGGAGTACTTTCTGGCAACCTCAGGCCAGTCGGGGTCGCTGTGGCGCATCACGATTGCGTCGGAGTATTGACCCAGCGTCCTGAACGTGTCCTTCAGGGTCTCGCCCTTCTTGAGGCTTGAGGACGCCGATGCGTCTGCCGCCGTGACGACACGACCGCCAAGCCAGTGCATCGCTCGCTCGAAAGAGAACCTGGTCCTCGTTGACGGCTCGGAGAAGAAGCAGGAAAGGCACTTGTTGTTCATCGATCGGCAGTGGCCCCAGCCCGACTCGATGTGCTTGGCCCAGTCAAGTATCGTCTCTATCTGCTCCGTACTCAGGTCATCGATCGACAGGAAATGACGCATCATCAACCCTCTTGCCCAGGTCGTGCCATCGGGGCACGATTCCATAGGAGCCCGCTTCTTAGAAGCTATTTATAGAATTTAACCGGCGTGCACCAGCAAATCAATCAGTACTGCATGAACATCTTGACGACGCAGTCTATGATTTCAGACTCGTCCTGCCTCGGGGAGAAACGGACATCCCACTCCGGCGTCTGTATCTCCCACGTGTGCTGCCTCATGCTGCTGTCGATGTCATAGCCCATGCAGCGTATGAAGCCGCTGTTCGCCTCATAAAGGATGTCTATGTCGAACTGCTCTGTCCTGCCCGTCATGCCCTTGTATGGGGATCCGGCCCCTTGGCCACGGAACTCGTACACGAGCTTGTAGTAGTTCTCACGCTGCTTCCAGAGTGAGGTGGGGAACATGATGTAGCCCGGATGCTTCTTCTTGGTGGTGTGCCAGAGCCGCTGCGCCAGCCTGTCCATCCCGTCGTAGTCCGGGACAGCCACGTCAAGTTCCTCGGTCGATATCTTCTTGATCTCCCCGTAGACGTGCTCAGCTATGGCCGGCTCCTTGTGCTGGTCACGGTAGTCACGCAGCGGGTAGACGCTCTTCAGCAGCCATGTCGGCTCGCCCTCCAAACTGGAAGCGAGCCTGCTGGTCATGACTTTTATCGATCCAGCCGGAGTTATGTTGGCCTTGATCGCACCGGCCCCCGTACCCCACTGGACGGTGTCGTCCCACTTCTGGTGGCAGTCGATATTGCCGAGAGGAGGCATGGATACCAGCTCGTTTATGACGAGGTTTGTGTCGATGCGGCTGAACAGGTTGTCGCCACGCATGGTCTCCGTTCCGCCGAGAATTTGAGTGTCCTCGTCGGGGAAGCCGTACTTGGCCATCTCCTGCATCAAATAAAATCTAAAGGACAATATGTTCATGTAAAGGTATATAGCTTTGTTGGCCTGAAACCAAGGTAATTCATGATTTCCTTCAGCGTTTGGATGGAGTACAGGGACAAGGATTTCTCCTTTTTCAGGAACCTCGTCCTTGGGAAGCTCAACCTCGACAGGGACGAGGGAATGTCGGCCACTCTGGACACGTTCCAGAGGGGCAACCTCGAGTCGATTCTTGGCTCGCTGGGGGAATTCAAGGAGCTTCCTGTAGCCGTGCAGGACATGGCCTTGGGCAAGGTGAGGAGCGGAGAGGGCACTGTTGGCGACCTTGTGAGGATCATGGCGAGCAAAACGGGCGACATAAGGTCGCAAGGAGATGAATGAACATCTACGTGTCATCCAGCAGGCAGAGGCCATCCAGCGCATTCCTGCCGACGATAGCCGAGTCGAACCTGTCGAAGCAGTACCAGACCGCCTCTCAAGTCGATCAGGTCAGGAGGGGCGTCAGCGGGTCAAGAACATACCCCGAGCCCAAGAAGACGGTGCAGCAGAACCCCGTGCCGCCGGTGCTGCCGCCAAAGTGCCCACTGCCGGCGGTGCTGGCTAACTGCTGCGCCAGGCCGGCATGGCAGTACGAGTGCTCCTCCGCAGTAAGAAGGCCATGTGCCGTAGTTGGGGCGAACGGTGCTTACGTGCCATACTCCGTCAACTACAGAACGCTGTACAGGCGCAGCGAGCAGACCACGGCAAAGCTGTATGACGGCAGCCCGTACAAGTCGTTCGTTGATTCGCAGTTTTCATCAAGCTTCAAATAATCGGGAAAGAGATGCCTTACCAAGGAAACCAGTGCAATTCGTTGTCGACAGGCGCTCAGGCCAGGACTGAGGAGGAGCTGCTGTGCCTGTTCGCCGACAACACGCAGGGCTCGATCTCGGCCAAGGACCTGCGAGACTTTGTCGTCTCGGCTCAGATAGGTCGCAACTGGACAGGGCCGACCGGATCGCAGGGCCAGCCGGGGCCAACGGGCCTGCAGGGGCCACAGGGCAAGGCGGGCTCGCAGGGCGAGCAGGGCCCTCAGGGGGCGCAGTCATCCGTTCAGGGCCCGATAGGCCTTCAGGGCCTTCAGGGAGCTGGCTACCAGGGCGAGCGTGGGTTTCAAGGCAATCAGGGCTATCAAGGTGTTCAGGGATCAACCGGCTCGGGTGCGCAAGGCGTTCAGGGCACCCAAGGCTCTCAGGGGCCTCAGGGCGTGCAAGGGGCAACGGGCTCGGGCGCACAGGGCAGCACAGGAGTCCAAGGCGCTCAGGGTCAAGATGGCGCTCAGGGGTATCAGGGAGACAGGGGTTTCCAAGGCTTCCAGGGTCAGAGGGGCTTTCAGGGCTATCAGGGCCAGGGTGGATCGCAAGGCGTTCAGGGACCCAACGGGCTACAGGGCAGCCAAGGAAACCAAGGTGCTCTCGGCGCACAGGGAAACCAAGGGGCAACGGGCAACCAAGGAAACCAAGGATCGACCGGCGCTCAGGGGAACCAAGGGGCATCGGGCAACCAAGGGAACCAAGGATCGACCGGCGCTCAGGGTGTTCAGGGTGCGACAGGTGCACAGGGGGCGCAGGGCGCAACTGGGCCGACCGGCGCACAAGGATCTCAGGGCAACCAAGGCCAGCAGGGTGTTCAGGGAAACCAAGGAGCAACCGGAGCTCAGGGTGCTACTGGAGCGCAAGGGGACACCGGCGCTCAGGGTTCAGTTGGCTCGCAAGGAAATCAGGGCTATCAGGGTGACTTGGGACTCCAAGGATCTCAGGGCAATCAGGGAAATCAAGGCGCAACAGGAGAGCAGGGCAACCAAGGATCGACCGGCGCACAGGGCCTGACCGGAGCTCAGGGCTCGACTGGGTCACAGGGCGAGCAAGGAAACCAAGGAAATCAAGGGAATCAAGGAGCGCAAGGTAACCAGGGATCGACTGGGGCTACTGGCGCTCAAGGCCAGCAGGGAAACCAAGGCAGCCAAGGAAATCAAGGACAGCAGGGTCGTCAGGGATCAACTGGCGCACAAGGTTCGACCGGATCTCAGGGTGCGCAGGGAAACCAAGGTAACCAAGGCAATCAGGGTAGACAGGGATCGACTGGCGCACAGGGGGCGCAGGGATCTACCGGCGCACAGGGAGCACAGGGAAATCAAGGCAACCAAGGCAACCAAGGCCAGCAGGGACGGCAGGGATCCACAGGTGCGCAGGGGCTGACAGGTGCTCAAGGAGCGCAGGGCGCTCAGGGAAATCAGGGCAACCAAGGAAACCAAGGACAGCAAGGTCGCCAAGGTTCAACTGGAGCCCAAGGCGTTCAGGGAAATCAAGGTGCGCAAGGGAACCAGGGTCGTCAGGGCACGACTGGCGCAACTGGAGCACAGGGTGCGCAGGGCGCACAGGGCGCACAGGGGGAACAGGGCAACCAAGGAAATCAAGGCCGCCAAGGCTTGACGGGAGCTCAGGGAGCACAGGGGACTCAGGGAAATCAAGGGTCACAGGGAAATCAAGGTTCAACTGGAGCTCAGGGGGCTCAAGGCGCTCAAGGTGCTCAGGGTAACCAAGGTGCAGGTTTTCAAGGCGCTCAAGGCAATCAAGGCAACCAAGGGTCGCAGGGCAATCAAGGTTCTCAGGGTGCCGGTTTCCAAGGCGCCCAAGGAAACCAAGGAGTTCAGGGAAGTCAAGGAAATCAAGGCAGGCAAGGCTCACAAGGACTTCAGGGCTCTATCGGTTCCCAAGGTGACGTGGGCGCTCAGGGCAACCAAGGAGCAGGCTTTCAGGGGGCCCAAGGGACACGAGGCGGCGTCCTGTTCAGGTTTGACGCTGGGACTAGCGGCAACCCAGGAGTCGGCGACTTCCTGTACAACAATTCCACCATCACTTCAGTAACTTATCTCAACATCAGCGACACAGACTATGACGGCAACGACCAGTCGTCGTGGATAAACAACTTCGGCGGCGTCAGGTCCGATGCAAGCCGTGGCTACATCCACATACTTGGCAACAACGACAACATAGTGAACATATTCGAGGTCACAGGTGACCCTGTTGCGCAGATAGGCTACTACGAGGTTCCGGTATCTCACCTTACTGGCTCTATCCCGACCAACACGAAGATTTACGCATTCGTATTTGTGTTCAACGGCGAGGAGGGGCTGCAGGGTCCGAGCGGAGGCCCGCAGGGAAATCAAGGCCGACAGGGCTACCAAGGGACCGTCGGTGCTCAGGGGGGCGTCGGCGCACAAGGTGCTTCTGGTGCGCAAGGTGCACAGGGAGCCTCTGGTGCGCAGGGAGCTCAGGGCGCACAGGGTCCTCAGGGCTCTGGGGCCCAAGGAGCACAGGGGAACCAAGGAAACCAGGGATTTCAAGGCAGTTTAGGACTTCAAGGTTCAACTGGCTCACAGGGGATACAGGGCAACCAAGGTTCAACCGGAGCGCAAGGCGCACAGGGATCCCAAGGATCTACTGGCGCTCAAGGTTCTACTGGAGCCCAAGGATCAACAGGTTCTCAAGGAGTGCAGGGAGCTCAAGGGGCTCAGGGAGCTCAGGGAGCACAAGGGGCCCAAGGGGCCCAAGGCGCACAGGGCAACCAAGGCTCAGTCGGAGCTCAAGGTGCACAGGGCGCACAAGGGGCTCAGGGGGCTCAAGGCGCACAGGGAGCACAGGGCAACCAAGGCTCAACCGGAGCTCAAGGTGCACAGGGAGCACAGGGAGCACAGGGAGCACAGGGAGCACAGGGCAACCAAGGCTCAGCCGGAGCTCAAGGTGCACAGGGCGCACAGGGAGCGCAAGGTAATCAAGGCTCAACCGGGGCACAGGGAGCCCAAGGCGCACAAGGTGCGCAGGGGGCTCAAGGCGCACAGGGAGCACAGGGCAATCAAGGATCAACTGGGGCGCAGGGAGCACAGGGCGCACAGGGGGCCCAAGGCGCACAGGGCAACCAAGGCTCAACCGGAGCTCAAGGTGCACAGGGCGCACAGGGTGCGCAAGGTAATCAAGGCTCAACCGGAGCTCAAGGTGCACAGGGAGCACAGGGGGCTCAAGGCGCACAGGGAAATCAAGGATCGACCGGAGCACAGGGGGCCCAAGGCGCACAGGGCAACCAAGGCTCAACTGGAGCTCAGGGAGCCCAAGGCGCACAAGGGGCTCAGGGGGCTCAAGGCGCACAGGGAGCACAGGGCAACCAAGGCTCGACCGGAGCTCAGGGAGCCCAAGGCGCACAAGGGGCTCAGGGGGCACAGGGGGCCCAAGGCGCACAGGGCAACCAAGGATCAACTGGAGCGCAGGGGGCGCAGGGAGCCCAAGGTGCACAAGGCAACCAAGGATCAACTGGGGCGCAGGGAGCACAGGGAGCCCAAGGAAACCAAGGCAATCAAGGTCGTCAAGGTTCAACTGGCGCTCAGGGAGCACAGGGCGCACAAGGCGCACAGGGAAACCAGGGCTCAACCGGAGCGCAGGGCGCCCAAGGGACACAGGGAAATCAGGGAAATCAAGGATCACAGGGAAACCAAGGCTATCAAGGGATAACTGGCACCGGAGCTATTTCTCCTGTTATGTCAGGCGGCGTTGTGCAGTCAACCAACGTCAACAGCTTCAAAAAGGCCACAGGCAACGACAACACATGGGATGGGTCGTTTTACTCAAATGAATCCATTTATGCTTTTGATGGGTTTTTGACATTCAAGGCTTCGCAGACAAACAAGGCAGTTGTTGTTGGTTTGAGCCAAACACCCACAACAGACTCCGGTTACACCTCTATAGATTTTGCCTGGAAGCTGAACGCAGATGGAACGTGTGACGTCATCACCCTTGGTACGGTTCAGGCTAGTACTACCTACACGACGTCAAGTGTGTTCAAGATTTATTTCTACACCAACGGTAACGTTTCATTCCAAAGAGACACAGCCGCTTTTGGAGGCGTAAATGGAACCGGAACGCAACCAGCTCTCTCTGTAGATTCATCTTTCTACAACATAGGAGCCGAAGTCAACAGCGTTGTTTTCGGATATCTTGGTCCTATCGGAGCCCAAGGAGCAGCGGGAGCGCAAGGAAACCAAGGTAGGCAAGGCAATCAAGGATACCAAGGAAGCACTGGCTCCGGCGCACAAGGCGCAACTGGCGCACAAGGCAATCAAGGATCAACTGGAGCACAAGGAGCGCAGGGAGCCCAAGGGGCGCAGGGAGCCCAAGGGGCGCAGGGTGCTCAAGGAGCGCAGGGAAATCAGGGAAATCAGGGAAATCAGGGTCGTCAAGGTTCAACCGGAGCCCAAGGCGCTCAGGGAGCCCAAGGTGCTCAGGGAGCCCAAGGTGCTCAGGGAGCCCAAGGTGCTCAGGGCAACCAAGGGTCAACTGGTGCACAAGGAGCCCAAGGGGCTCAGGGCAATCAAGGAAGTGGATCGCAAGGATCGCAAGGTAATCAGGGTTTCACAGGATATGGCGGGGTGACGTTCCAGTTTGCCACAGGGACTGTTGCATCTGACCCGGGTAACGGCAAGTTCAAGTACAGCGGTTCTTCGCCTGCTCTCACGAGCACGATTTACATCGACAATCTCGACTGGTATGGCAACACGGTGACAGGCTGGTATGACAGCATGGCCGCATATGGCTATCTGTACATCATGGGTTCTTCGGAGAGTCCAGCCTGGGACCTAAACACTTTTTATGTAAACGGCATACCGTCTGCTCAGACGGGTTACTACTCCATACCTGTAATCAACCTGACTGGTGACTCCCTGCCATCGACATCGAAAAACTACTACATCATCTATGCGCCGCAGGGGCCTACCGGAGCGCAGGGCTCACCAGGGGCTCAAGGTTTTCCTGGGTCTGCTGGGCCTACTGGTCCTCAGGGATTTCAAGGAGGAGCCGGATCGCAAGGTGCAACTGGACCTACTGGACCCCAAGGTTCAGCAGGCGCACAAGGGGCGCAGGGAGCTCAAGGGGGTGCTGGAGCTCAGGGAAGCGCTGGAGCTCAAGGGGGTGCTGGAGCTCAGGGAAGCGCTGGAGCTCAAGGGGGCGCTGGAGCTCAAGGGGGCGCTGGAGCTCAGGGAGCTCAAGGAGAACAAGGCGCACAAGGCTCACAAGGTGGCGGAGCCCAAGGGTCCCAAGGTCAGCTCGGGCCTTCAGGGGCCCAAGGATCACAGGGTAACCAAGGCGTAGATCCAGGGTACATTACACGAACAAATTTTAACGCCTTTGTAGACTTTTCTGACTTTTCTACACTCCAAGCTCAATCTTTCGCATTTGATGATTTTGGATACCAAGGTGTAATTGCTCTTGCTCCCACGCCAGTCTTGGAAACTCTGCCAATCTCCGGAACACCAGGTTTTTCTGCAGGCAGCAGAGTTCGTGTCTCTTACAACGCCGACACAACCAAGTACTTTGAAGGAGTTGTCTCGTCCGTCGGAAGCCAAAGCATAAGCGTTAGTGTTGATTATGCTTCTGTCACCACAGGTGGTTATCAGGGATTCAACTTAAATCTTGCCGGAGACCGTGGATCACAAGGCAACCAAGGATCAGCAGGATCACAGGGAAATCAAGGGGCAACTGGAGCTCAAGGAGCTGGAGGCACGCAAGGGGCACAGGGGGCACAGGGGGCACAGGGGGCACAGGG
>JACCDG011286944.1_pt1 | contig 19913 bp, 13 predicted proteins | sample 7442471 | NCBI WGS metagenome assembly JACCDG01 (sample SAMN15323444, study PRJNA562643) | freshwater metagenome | isolation source: river surface water | place: USA:Blue River Watershed | collected 2017-08-17 | reverse complement strand
CTGACGAGGAACTTCCTTGGGCACACGTTTCTGTAGGAGCAGAAACTGGATCTGCTCAAGGTAGTGTTGGACAAACAATGAGATTGACGGGGGGAGAAACTGTCTATGGTTTTTTCATTGATGGTGATGATGCTCAGCAGCCAGTTGTTGTTGGATGTCTTTATAGAAATGAAAGTGTTCAAAATCTTATTGACGAATCATTTTTACAGCAAGAAAAAAGTTCTCAATTTAGACCATTTACTGGATTACAGGGAAAATTATCTCAAGGTGCTACACAAATAAGAAGGCAAAATGATGCCGTTCAGGGAGAACCAAAAAGTAATTCTACTCCCGTTGACATTTCAGATAAAAGTTTAGTAGGAGATCCAGTAGAGTTTACTAGAGAAGAAAATAAGTCCGGACAAGATCAATTAATCAGAAATGATTTAGCAACTCAGCAATGGGAAACGGAATATTGTAGTGTTAAAATAGTCCGTGAAAATGGATGTACGGATAATTTAATATCCAAAATACAGGCAATAATAGAAGAGTTCTTAAATTTTGTTAATGGATTAATTTCGACAGGTCTATCTTTTCTTGATGCTGGACTTGCATATATAGATCAAATTTTAAACGTATTTGTCGATCTTCCAACTAGGATTTGTGAGTTCGCAGGAAGAATACTGGGAATTATTAAATTCATAATAAACAATATGCGTAACGGCATAATTGGATTGATTGGGAAATTGTTCGGACAACTTATTGGACTTATAGTTCCTCTTCCTCAGCAACCACCAGTTGCATCAGCAACAAAAAATATAATAGATATTATATTTTGTGTTTTTGAAAAGATATTGGCAGCACTAGGTCCTTGGTTGTGTGATTTCCTAGAAGCAATGGTAGGAAATGTCACAAATGCTCCATTATGTGCAGTACAACAGGCAGTTGCTGCAATCCTTGCAAAAATTATGGATCTTCTTGATGATTTACTATCACCAATTTTGTCTGGAGTTAGTTGGTTAGTTGGAGGATTGGGGACAGTATCAAGTATTTTAAGCTCAGTTTCTTCAATTGCACAACAGATTTTAAATTTCCTGGGATGTGATCAACTAAAATGCGAGACCACTACAGAGTGGACTCCATGTAAGGGGTCTAAGACTGGTGCAGGAGATAGATGGAATAAAGTTTTGGGTGATTTGAGTAATATTGATATAAATTCAAATCTTGGAGAATTGTCCGTTTTTGGTTATAGTGGACCTTCTGCATTTTCTGACTGCACAAATTCTACTAAGAATCCCAAAGATCAAGATGATCAGATTTCAAATCCACCATCAACAAAGACTCCATATTGCATACCACCTAAGGTTGAAATTTTTGGAAATGGGGTTCAAGCACAAGCATCTGCAATAGTTGCTGATGATGGGTCAATATTGTCAATAAAAGTTATTAAAGGCGGAAAGGGATATACAAAACCACCATCAATTAATATTATAGACAATACAAATAATGGAAAGGGAGCAAAGGCAAAGGCAAAGATAAAAAATGGAAAAGTAGTCTCAATATATCTTACTAATTCTGGAGGTGGATACTGTCAGGGCGATTATACAAAATTCAATGAAAATCCGACTTATCTAGTTACCGCAAATAAATACACTTTCTTTGAGGGAGAAACAGTAAGATATACGGTCACAACAACAAATGTTCCAGATGGAACTAAGTTGGAATATGATTTGTCCGGTGATATAAAATTGGAAGACATGGAAAATGTTTCTTCTCTTTCTGGTAATTTAACTATAAATTCAAATACTGCTTCTATTTCATTTAAATTTAAACAAGATAGTATAAACGAAAATGTAGAAACTCAATATTTTAGTTTATATGATACTCAAGGTAATAAAGTTGCTAGGACAACAGTATTAGTCAATAATGAATTATCTCCGGTATTAAGTCCCGAACCAAATAATCCAAATGAATCCCCACCAGGAACTTATATTGCTCCAGAAACTGGAGGAACAGCAGGAATTGGAACAACAACTATTATCACTCCACCAGGAAATGGTGGTATTGGTACTATTGGTGATGGTATTGGTAGACCAGGAGGTGGAGTCGGAGGAATAGGCACTGGTATTGTTGGAATAATAACAAGTATTATTCCAGAAAGACCAGGATTTGGATATACTGATGGGGATAAAATTAAAGTTGGTAATTGCGAGTTTGGAGTTATATTATCAAAACAAGGATCTATTGTTGGTGTGACTAGTATTAGTTGCAGTACCATATTTGAGACTTTGCCTACACTATCAATAATAACAAATACGGGAGAAGGAGCAGAACTATATCCAGTTATAGAATACACTCCACCAAGTACATTAGTGACAACAATTAATGAATTTGGAGTGATAAGTGTTGTAGATTGTGTTTGATTTTTCAAAATAAATATAAAAAAAGAGTTATACTATGTCTGAAGAACAAGAAAAGGAATGGTGGCAACAAGGATATGGATATAGAGTTCAATCCGGAATAGAAATTTCTGGGGATAAGTGCCAGTATTCTATGATAACAGATCTTGGTAATGGTTTTACTTACTTTGAAAGTGGAAATAAAGGAGATATTGTATCTGGGTCTTCTACCGAAAAAGTTGGAAAAAATTTAAATGCCAAAGAAGTAGCAAAAGTAATTAAAGCAGAAAATGGAGATATTGTATTTGAAGCTCCAAACGGACAGATCACGCTAAAAGCTAAGAATATTAGGATATTAGCAGAAGATGGTGATGGGGAAATCACAATGCAAGCAGGAAAAATCCTAGAAGCAGATGCTCCAACATCTAGAGTTAAGGGAACTAATGTTGATATAACTGCAGTTAGTGGTGCTAATGTTATGGGAAATTATTCAGATGTCACTGCTGGAGTTCAGCAATCAAGTTCTTCATTAACGGACTTAACTCAGGGTTCATTAGTGGGAACATTGCTGAATGCTTTGGGTAATTTAAAGAAATTCTTATCATACTTCGCATAAAATGGCAGCAACATCATCTATCGCAAATGTTGGTGATAAACTTATTGTTGGTGCAATTGATACTTCATTTTTGACTGCATCAAGTAAGATTTTACCAGGAACAGCAGTTTTAAACGGTCCAGTTTTTATTGGGCTAACTCCATCAATTGGAGTTGCTAAAGGTGCATGTAATATAGGTCCTCCACTTCCCGGTCTATCTGTTCCGGCATCTTTACATGTTGATGGAGTATCAAACTTTTTTGGAGTTAATAATATTTTTGGAACAGAAATTATAGAAGGATTTGGAAAAGTTTTTGGTTCTCATAAAGTTCAAGGTTTTGGTAGTGTTATAGGAACAGGAAAATGTGTTGGTAAATTTACTGTTAGTGGAAAAGAAGTAGTAAATGGTAAATTAATAGTAAATGGAATAATAAAAGCGACTGGTGTTGTAAGAGCATCTGAAGTTTTTAACTCATTTACTAGTTTGGCAAAAACCCATGCTATTGCAGTATCAAAAAAATCTTTCGATATTCCCCACCCAACAAAAGAAAATCATAGATTAAGATATATTTGTTTAGAAGGTCCATCTGCAGAAGTATACATTCGGGGAAAACTTGTCAATGAAAATGAAATAATTCTTCCAGATTATTGGAAGAATTTTGTTTATACTGAAAGTATAGGTATTTCCCTAACTCCATTCGGGTATAGTCAAGAATTGTATGTTGATGAGTTAATAGATGGAGAAAAAATAAAAATAAAATCAGTTTCTGGAAAGAAAATAAAATGCTACTATACAGTATTTGCAGAGAGAAAAGACACTGACAAAAATATATCAGAGTATAGAGGCTTGACTCCAAATGATTATCCAGGAGATAATGAAGAATATAATATAAATGGGTTTTGATGGATAAAGTTCATGAAGTATTTCCTTTAGTAATATATCAGGGATCAATAGAAAATCACCAAGATCATAAAGAAAAATACTTAGAAGATTTAAAAGCATATTGGTTTAATGGATATCAGAATGAAAGTCCAGAATGTTCTGGCAGAATATTTTTACACAAAAATAAAAAGTACACTCCACTATTTCAAGATATTAAAAAAAATATAGATAGATATTTTCAACATCTAAATGTTGATTATGAAAAATTAGACTACCATGTTATAAAATCTTGGGTTGGATGCCATTTTACAGATGAAACTCCATCAATCCAACCACATTACCATAATGAAGCAAACTTAAGTTTTGTTTATTATATAAAAACAGATGAAACTTCAGATAAGTTTGTAGTGCAGCAGAAAGTAAATAAAAACCAATGTGTTGGTGGGTTGTTTGAAACTGCAGAAAAACACAATTTAATTTTGGGATTTAACAGATATAATTGCGATTTCTATAGAATTACTCCAGTAGAAGGAAGTATTATCATAATGCCAAGTGAAACTTATCATTTTACCCAAAAAGAAAAAGAGAGAAACGGAGAAAGGATTGTAGTTGTTGGTGATATTACGATAACTTTGAAGGAAAAGTATCATTACTATCACCAGGGTTCAACTCACCCAAACCAGTGGGAAAAAATTTAAACTACTAATTTTGGTTCTATTTTCTCATAAAAAGTTCTTTGTTCTGATGCCCATTTTGGTTCACTAGTAGGTGCATACCAATCTATTTCTTGATCTAAATGTAAATTATTTAATCCTATATAATTTTTTACGTAATCATACATTAGAGTTTCACCCAGAGAAATGTCAATATTATCGTCATACATTTTTTGCATATAGTCATATAAACTTAAATATTTTTCCATATATTCACCATTACCATATGCAAATCTATCAAGCAGAGATTTTTTTGGATCGCATGGTCCAGGATGTACTTTCCAAGCAGGAATAACTAATTTTTTATCTGTTAATAATAAATTTTTAATAGGATTTTCAGGTCTTGCTTTGATTATTATTTGATATTGTTTTGGATCAAATAAATTTAAAGATAATTTGTTTGTATACCATCCCCTTCTTTGTCTTTCTATCCACGTTTGACCTAATATCCCATAATTCTTTTCCTTATATACAAAATTATTAGGACATGTTTCTGTATCTCGAAACAGGTATTCTTTGGGTTTGTAATACTCTAAAACTTCTTTTGTATTTACGTTCTCAAATTCATCATTTAGAGTATCTTGGGAATAAGAGTATGATGAAATAAAGATATCTGGATTATACTTATCAATAATAAATTTTTTATATTTTGTATATGTAGTCTTCCATTGCCTCATGTATCCGGTCAAAATAAGTGCTACCTTCATAATAAATAACTAAAAATTAGATTATTGTTTATATATGGCAAAGACTAGTGCATCTCAGGAAGTAATTAAAGAGTTAGAAGAAGAATTAAATAGAAAAATAAAAGAAAGAGAAGCAATATTAGACGAACTATCTTTACTTGACCTTCAACTTGATAAGTATGATGTATTAATTAAAGAAATTGATAAAGAGGCTCTTGGTGCTGTTAATGTATTGAATAATGAAGTTTATAATGTAAAATCTGCATATGATGCAAGAATTTCTTCTGGCGTACGTACAAATTTAGTTTGGGAATTACAATCTGACGTCACTTTAGGTTTTGGGACACAGACTTCAAATATCAAAACTTATGAAGTTGTTGAAAATCTTGCGACTCAGGTAACAAAAAACTTATATGGTCTAAAGTACTATAGCAAACCAGCAGATAGAGACTATGGATCCAATTTTATTGCTGATTTTAATGGAAATATTTCTGCAGGTAGTAGTATAATGGCAGTTCTTCCGGGAACTTCTGTAGAAAGTAATCTTGCTGCTTTTAATGATGATGATTTGGGAACAGAGGAGTTGACAGTTAAAATTGGAGATACTGTAGTTGATGATTTAGAAGAACCGATATTTTTTAGTAGCACAAACCTACCACAAATCACTGGATTCGGAACAACTGACATTGTTGGAATAATAACATCTGTTATTGGAGGAATTTCCACTGGATCAAATCAGTTCGTCCATTTTGGAGCTGGTGATTTTTCCATGATTGAAGTTGGACAATATATTATTGGACCTAAAATAACGGGATTTGCTTCTGTTTTTAATGAATCCCCAAGGCCACCAAAAATTACAGGTTTTGGTACAGCAACAATACAATTGGAGTATTTTGATGCTAGTGGAATTTTAACTACAACTCCATTTACTTCAAACACATTCATATTAGATAAAGTTGCAATTAATGGGCTAGAAGAAGGAACTTTTTCCATAGGAATATTAACTACATGTCAAGCATATTATTTAAGTACAGTTTCTTTGGGTTCTACTGATTTCGAATCATTTAGTGTTTATAGATTTGATGAGGACATTGATAAGGATTTTGATGATGAAAAAGACCCAACTAATAAACTAGAAATTGGAATGATAAATTCAGGTAATCTTGGTCTTGGTTCTAAAGTTGAATATAGTACTGGAGGCACAAAGCAAGGTCCGGAAAAATATGATCAGTATGCGTATGATAGGCAGGGGAAAAAGAAACCAGAACCTGATATTGGAGCTGGTTCAGTGACTTGGAATACAGGAACAACTCAATATCCAGTGGTTGGTGGATTTTTTGGGGTTGGTGGTTCTTATGCTTCTTTGGGTACTACTATAAAAATAGATTCGACCAGTCCAACTTCTGTAAGTCCTTCTTATAAATCTTCTCCTCCTTCAGGAACACCTAGTGCAGGACCATATAATTCTGCCATATCTTCCGCAGAATCAAGTTTAGCAAGTGCAGAAAGTGGAGATTCGTCTTCAATTGCAACCAGTGCAGTTACTGCTTCTGCTGGATTAAGAAAAGAAAGAGATGAGAAGCAAATGTACGCATGGTCTCTTCTTCAAAGTGCATCTACGGCAAGACAAAGAATAAATGAAATACAGACAACATTAAAATCATTAAAGAATACAGACTATTCTAGATATGAAAAATAATAAGGAATAAAATGTTAACTATATATTATAAGAATTAAAAAGCATCTCTATACGTAATGGCGGACAGATTTCCATTAGTAGCCAACTCACAGACTAAACAAATAGAGGAGTTATCGGCATATGACAATTTAAATTTACAGAATAATGGAATTGTTGGTGCTTCAACTATTACTGCATCTCAATTTATTGGAAATTTAGTTGGATCCGCAACAACTTCAACATTTTTATCTAGTGGAGCAAATATATTAAGTGGAACAATAAGTCCCAACAGATTGTCTGGTTTTTATAATATTGGGGTTACTACAGCAAATATATTATCGAATGCAAATAATATCCTTTCGGGAACTGTACCGAAAGAACGATTATCTGGAGAATATGATATTGATATTACCGGAACAGCATCTACTGCAACTTCATTATCTGATGCTGGAAATATTGTAGATGGAATTATTCCACAAGGAAGATTGACGGGCGTTTATAACATTGACATTACAGGTACGGCATATGCTGCTGTTGGTGCTGCCCAGTCTTTGGGAGTATCAAATAATGTAGTAAATAAAGTTAATTTCTTAACCTTTGTTGATAGAATTAACACCGATACTGGAGTATTTGCCGATGCAGAAAAATTAGTATATAACCCCGGTCTAAATTATCTTGGAATTGGAACTACTGTTCCAACTAGTAGATTGGAAGTTATTGGTAATACTAAATTAACAGGAACAACTAATGCAACTAATATAATAGTAAATTCATTAACTGCATCTTCCTTATCTGGTGTTTCAACTATTGATGCAACAACTAGAAACACAATAGAGGTATCCCTAGGATTAGATGTTCTTAATGATTTAACAGTTGTTGGTTTAAGTACATTTGAAAATATTAATGTATCCAATCAATCAAATTTAACAAATTTGCGAGTAAGTGGAATATCTACTTTATCTCAGGTATTAGTAAGCAATTTAATTGCCACAAACACTTCAATCTCGGGAATACTAACTGCATCTAATCTAAGTATTGGATCAACTCAAGTATTAAGTTCAGATAGAGTACTAAAAAATATTTCAGGAATAGATTCTTCCACAAAAAATACATTTAGGAATGAACTAGGACTAGATGCATTATCCAACATCAATGTTACTGGATTAAGCACTTTCCAGAATATTAATGTGGTAGGAGTTGCATCAATAACCAATGTAAATGTATCTGGTGCTGCAACGTTCCAAACAGTGAATGCAGTATCATATTTGGGGTCTGGATCTGCATTAAGCGGAATCGTCACAACAGTTATTGCTGGTATTGGCATAACAATCTTCCCATCAAATGGAAAGGGGTCAGTTATAATTGATGCGTATAAACCCATAGGAAAAACAATATTTGTTACGCAAAGTGGTGATGACTTCAATAGTGGATTGACAGAAAATGATTCAAAATTAACCATTAAGGCAGCAGCAGAAATAGCAGAACCAGGTGATACCATTAAAGTTTATCCTGGATATTATGCAGAAAATAATCCTATAATTTTAGGAAGAAATGTTGCAGTAGAAGGAACTGAACTTAGAAACTGTCAGGTTAGACCCTTAAACTCTGGAGAAGATCTTTTCCATGTAAATAATGCCGTACACATTACTGATTTAAGTTTTGTTGGACCAGAATCTACAAATGGTGCCGCAATTGTAGCATTCCAACCACTAAGTGGTGTAGCAGATGATAGATTCTTTGACGCTGCTAGATTAATTAGAATGAATTTGGATTATATTGCTAAAGAAACTGTTGGATATTTAACTAGTACCGAGTATAATGGTGGAAGTTTTTCGATGGGAATTGGAACTCAGACAAGATGTGCTGAGGACTTAAAACTTATATTCAAATCAATTTGCCATGATATAACAAGAGGTGGAAATTCAAAGTGTGTAGGTGCAGGAAAATCATACTACACCGAGGGTGGTGCATTGCAGCATATTGTAGGAGTAAAGACAGAAACTATTGATGCTATAAGATATGCAGGTGAAATAGCAAGATCTATTGTAAACAATTCAACTTGGGGCGGAAAACCAGTAGGAACTGCAATCACAGTTTCAAATGCCCTGTATAATAATACAACTGGATTAACTACTATTACTGCAACTAATCATACCTTACAAAAGGGGGATGCAGTCACATTATCTGGTCTTGGATTTACTTGTCCATCTGGACCAGGTGAATTATATTATCCAACTGGAAGTGCTGGATATACATTCACAGTAAAGCAAGTAATAAATTCAAATACTTTTGAGGTAATAACTGGAATTTCAACTCTTCCTCATACATATACTTCCGGTGGAACTATTCAAAAGAAAACAAATTATCAAACAGAGTTTACACAGGTAAAGGATCTTGGAATAGCAGCAGATCCACTAACTGGATTTAATTACTCTGTTCATTCATGTGCAAATGTTATTTCTGCAATTCATTCTTGTGTTGGAGTAGTAACAACAATTATTAATCAAGGGTTGAATGTTCTTGGTGTTGGAATCAATACAACATATCCAGGAAATGCTGGTGCAGGTAGTACAATTCCAAATGATCCTTCATTCTCTCCAGGTGTTGGTCCAATTTTACAGGGACCATATATAAGAAACTGTACAAACTTTGTTCCAAAAAGTATTGGAATGAGAGTTGATGGGTTTACAGCAGAACCAGGAGATCAAGATGATGTTGGTGTTACTGGTTCAATGTCAGTTGACTCGTATACTCAATATAATCAAGGTGGAATTGGAGTATCCATTACAAATGGAGCATATGCCCAGTTAGTTTCCATCTTTACTATTTGTGATGATATTGCAATTTATACTGGATCTGGTGGTCAATGTGATATTACAAACTCAAACTCATCCTTTGGTAATTATGGATTAGTTTCTGAAGGAGTTGGCGATAATACAACTGGATCAATATATACCCTGACTGGAATTGCAAGATCAGATGCAGAGCTTGGTCAGGCAACTATAGAAGTCAGTGGAGTAGGATCTTACAGGCCATATGATGGTCAAGTGGTGTATTTTGGTGAACTTTATAATTCTATTGAAACTATTTCAATCGTCGATGGTGGGTCTGGTTATACGACTCCACCTAGAGTTACGATTGATGCCCCAACTGGTCCTAATGGTATTACTGCTCAGGCAATTCCAACTGTAGAAAATGGGTCTGTCACTTCTATAACAGTCTTAACTGCAGGATCTCAATATTCTAGTGCTCCAAATGTTACTATCGAACCACCAATTGGAGCAGGAACTACAGCAACAGCTATAGTTTCTGAGTTATTCCCAATTTATTATAGAGTAGCGGAGGCAACTCTTCCTTCATCTGGTATTTCAACAGTCACTCTTGCACAGAATCTAAATAATACAGTAAGTACTGGAACAACTGTATATTTTTCTAGATTAAGTTTACAACTTGCTTCTTCACATGCCTTTGAATTTATTGGTTCTGGGACAGATATTCTAAAAGCAAAACCAGCACTTGGTGGTGTGACAATTCAAGAAAATGAAGTTGTTAAAATAAATGGCGGTGAGGTCATTTATACAAGCACCGATCAGGCAGGTAATTTTAGAATTGGAGATGGAGTAGCTATTAATCAAGCAACAGGTTCTCTTACTGGTAGAGATTTCACAAAAGCATTGTTTACAACAATGACACCATTCATTCTTGCATTAGCAGATTAAGGAGGAAATTAAAAAATGGCAGTTGCAGCAGCAGCAGTTAATAATTTTAGAACTGTTACTAAAGTTGTTGGTTTAAGTACTGATGTAATATATGAGGCACCAGTCGGATTCGTTGGTGTTATACTATTAGCACAATGTGCTAATGTTGGAACTACTAATCAAACAATGAGTTTCTATCACAATAGAACAATTCCTGGTATTGGTACAGTGTCTACTGAAATTTTAAAAGATTTTTTAATTCCAGGAAACGATACTGCAAACTTACTATCTGGAAAATTGGTTTTAGAAACAGGAGATACTATTTCAGTTAGTGGAAGTAGTTCCACTAACTTAAAATTCCTAACCAGTATTCTTGAAACATTTAATCAATAATAAAAATGGCTGATTTTTTAAGCAATAGAGTAAAGAAAAAGTATGGATCGGGAATATCCTCCACCCGATACGATTTTCTGTCTTTAGACCAAGCAGAACCGGATTTAGGAAATCCTTTAATTGGTCCATCTTCTATTGGAGCAAAACCATATCCCGCTGGGGGAGCATATATTCTTGCATCATTTGCCCAAACAGATAAGTCCGATAGATACTGGGTTCCACCTTCAGCTTTATCTGGATTGGGTCTTGGTGTTATTCCTGGTGCTTTTACAATTAGGGATGAGGGAATTATTGTTGGATTGGCAAATAGTTTTACTGTTCTAAATTTTGTTGGTGATGGAGTTTCTGTTGATTCTGTAGGAATAAATCCAGAAGATCAAACTGGTATTGCAACTATTAGAGTTGCACCAGTAGGATATGGAAATCAATATTCTATTCAGTATCATGGTTCCAGTGGTTTTATTGAAGGAGCAAATCAGTTTGTATTTGATCCAACAAGTTCTAGGGTTGGTATTGGAACAACACTTCCAACTTCTAGACTGGATGTAAATGGAAACGTAAAGATTTCTGGTATAACAACTACCACCATATTATCTTCCTCAGCAGTAAATACTACTAATTTAAGTGTTTCTGGAATAACAACAACAAATTCTTTGTATATTGATAATGCAGAGATAGTAAGTAATTCAAGACAATTAAAAAATATTTCTTCTTTAGATTCAGTAACTACAGCAACAATTGAATCTGCTATTGCAAATGCACCAAATACATTTACAGATTTAAGTGTATCTGGGATTTCGACTTTAAACACATTAAATGTCACTGGAGTATCAACACTTTCCAGTTTAAGTGTTGTTGGACTTACTACGGTTAATAGATTTTTTGCAGAAACAGTTGTAGTTTCTGCCGCAGCAACTATTGGTTTCATTACAGCCACAAATGTTCATGTTTCAGGAACAACAACCAGTATTAATATAAATTCAACTAATTCCACTACAACAGGAATTGCAACTGTTGGATTTTTAACCGCAACAAATGCAAATGTTTCTGGAATAATAACATCAAATAGACTGAATGTATCTACTGCTAATGTATCAATAGCGGCAACTATACAAAATATAAGTACTCCAATACTTAATGTTTCAGTTGCATCAACTATCCCTACTTTAAATACAACAACGTTAACAAATAGTGGAAATGTATCCATTGGAGCAAGTTTAATTGTAGATACTAATACCTTTATTGTTGATTCTATTGTAAATTCAATTGGCATTGGAACAACACCTGGACACAAACTCCATGTTGAAGGAGACGTAAAAGTTAGTGATTTATTATATGTAAGTAATGGTAGAGGAATAACAGGACAAGTTCTTCTTTCTCAGGGGGCAAATCCTCCAGTTTGGGGGGCTCCCGATGCGGTCACTGTTGGAGCTGCCCAATCAATCTATATTGATAACGATTTATCATCTAATATTAATTATTATTTACTGTTTACCCCAACATCAGATGATACTGGATATGTGCATGTTGATTCTGCTGGATTAACATATAATCCAGCATCAAATAATTTGGGAATTGGTTCAACTCAGCCAGCATTTAATATTGATGTAATTGGAAATATTAATTTTACGGGAACATTATATCAAAATGGAGATCTATATGTTGCTTCCCGTTGGGGAATAAATGACATAACCTCTGACATTTATAGATTAAGTGGAAATGTTGGAATTGGAACAACTTTACCAACATCTAAATTTACAGTCAAAGGGGACGCTCTAATTGTAGGAGTCACAACAATTAATGATGATACCACAATTAATGGCATTACAAACTTACAGGGGGGAAGCACAGAAAAAGTTTTAAGCACATTTGCAACCAATTTCCCATCAACCTCGGGAACACTTAGTGTCAATGTAGAAAATTCAACTGTGGTTGTTGGGGTCTTAACTGAATCAGTAAACACATGGGAATTTGTCGGTGTTAATACTGATTTAGGAAAGGCAACAACAGTAACTTTAATTATTGATTCAAACTCTCTATTAACATACGGTGAGAATTTTAGTATTGCTGGTGTTGGTCAGACAGGTGGTGTTCGTTGGAATGGTGGTATTGCTCCAATTCCAACAGATAACGATGACATTTTGAGTTTTACTATTATTAGAGATTCTGCAGGAACATTCAGAGTCTATGGTGCATCTTCACTCAACTTCAGTTAATTTATATTTTTTCTAATTATGCCATTATCATTTGGAGTAGCAAAAGCATTTAGATCATCAGAATTTAGAGATCCTGGTGTTGTTTATGGTGATTATTTTGTATTTAATTATAAGTTTTCCAGTGGTGCTGACTTAGACATAAGAACATCCATTATAACACCATCAGGATCATCTGGAGTTCTCGGATGGGCTAGAGATAGTATAATAACAGCAAATGGACAAACAATTGCTTATTGGGGTGGTGATAATACAACCGGAAGTGGAAAGGAATCAATCTACATCAATAAAGCAAAGTTTCTTTTGGCTTATCCAGCAGCAACTTATATTGAGGTTGATCTTCGTTGTTTTTGGAACGCAATACAGGGTTCAAACGTCATCGTGAACATGGATGCATATCAGGGAGGGACGATGGTAGGTGATGGGGCATTTGGATTCACAAACCCAACAGCAACAAACTCTTTTCCTGCTTCAAAATCTATCCAAAGAACAATAACATTGAAAACTTCTAGTACTGCAACTCAGGGTGAAAGGCATTCTAGAGCTATAATTAATTTTGCAACTGAAACTATATCGTATTTCAATCCATAAAGTGGCACACTTGGATTCTCCCTGAACTTTTTTTATGGTAGAATGGATTGGAACAAATCTGACATTCTTACCATGCAAATTTCCCGTGAAGCATTGAACGACTTGAGAGCACTACAAGAAGATATGGCAGAGCACTTCACCGATGAAAACTTTCCAATTAGTGGAGAAACATATTGGACTTGCGTTCAGTGTCTTGCAGAAGCAAAACTTGCAGAACTTCGTGGAGAACTTGTAGCATGAGTCTTTTAAAAATTAACAAAACAGAACTAATTGAAGCACCAGTAAAAACTACTCCAGAAAATGTTAAAGAAGCAAATGAAGCATTATTCTGTGCAAAAATGACTCTTCCTGCTGCCGCAAAGCATTGTGGAATGACCCATAAAGAAATGAAAATGACATTTTTAGAATATTTAAAGTATCACCCACCAACATTTATTTGAATTATCATTCACTACTAAATATTTTGTAGTGAAACAGTGTAATGAAATACAAAATCACTTCACACTATTGCTTCCATGAAGGGGTAATAGTTGATATGTATTTCGTAAATGGTGTGCCATTTACATTTGATGATATTCCAACAGTAATGCAAGATGATCCATACATTCAAGTAGAGGCAGAAAGTAGTACGGATTATTCTGCAGAAGATATGTTTCTTTGGTCTAATTATCTAATAATGGAAGAGTGCCATCCGTTATTATTTGATTTAGACTTAGAAAATCCAGAAGAATTACCTTGCGATTAAATGGTTAATATTTTAGAATGCAAACAAAGTGAGTAAAAATACTTAAATGAAATCAGATTTTTATATAGATAAAGTAGGTAAAGAGGAAGTAAAAGAACTGCTTTATACTTACCATTACCTTAAAGATGAATCTAAAGACTTTAAATCTGGTTTCAATTATGGATTATACCGCAGATCATTCACAGATGTCCTTAATATTGGCGGGTGTGTTGGTGCTTGCGTTTTTACTGGTCTCCCAGTTCCAGAAATCGCAGTAGGTGCATTTGGTTTAGAAAGAAATCAACAAGAAGGTTTATTTGAACTTTCTCGTTTATGCATAGACCCAGAAGTTCAAAAAGAAGAATACAATATTACTTCATGGTTCGTCAGTCGTTGCATTAAGAGGTTTAGGAAAGATGCCACAGTTCGTGCTATTCTTAGTTATGCTGACTCTAGTAAGCACACTGGAGTTATATACAGAGCTTGTAATTTCCAATACTATGGGATGACATCACCAAAGAAAGACTTTTACTATAAAGATGGGACAAAACATTCTAGAGGTAAAGTTAAGGGTATGGAAGGTGAGTGGAAAGAAAGAACAAGAAAACACAGATATCTTATGATTTTTGATAAAGAACTTGAAAAAAAATTAAAATGGGAAAAGGACATTTAATCAATTGCCTAATGGATTTAGTGTCTAAATAAATGAAGAAGAAATATACTGCAGTTATAAAATGCCTCTTTCTAGACTAGAGAATTTCCTTAAAAATGCAGAAGGAAATATTTTATACGTAAATCCATCAGATTTTGATGCCACTGATAGTTTCGAAAATCAAGGAAACTCATTAGCTAGACCATTTAAGACAATTCAGAGAGCTCTTATTGAGGCAGCAAGATTTTCATATCAGCAAGGAAAAAACAACGATAGAATTGATAGAACAACAATTTTGGTTTATCCTGGAACTCACTATATTGATAATAGACCAGGATATTCAGTAGAAAATATTGGTGGTTCTGCAGTATATAAGAAAAGAGTTAGTCCAGTGGATTGGGTTCCATCGGCACTAGATCAATTAAGTGATACTACTAATTATGATATATTAGATACTAATAACGATTTATATAAATTTAATTCAGTTAGTGGTGGTGTAATTCTGCCTAGGGGAACATCCATCATTGGTATGGATTTGAGAAAAACCAAAATTAGACCACTATATGTTCCAGACCCAAGTGATCTATCTGTAGAAAGAACAAGTATTTTTAATGTAACTGGTACTTGCTATTTTACGGCATTTTCTATTTTTGATGGAGATATTTCAAAAACTGTATTTAAAAATTATACAAATACAAGAGTTGTACCAAATTATTCTCACCACAAATTAGTGACATTTGCATTTGCAGATGGTGTAAGTAAAGTAAAATTGGGAAATACCCAAACTTACCTTTCTGACCTTGATATGTATTACTACAAGGTAGCAAAGGCATATGGTGATATTACTGGCAGAGGCATATCTGATTACCCATCAATTGATGATTTTGAGCCAAACGTTGATGAATTTAGAATAGTAGGATCTTTGGATTCTAATCCATTAGGAATTTCCAGTATTCGTGCTGGAAATGGAGATGGAACTGGAGATTTAAATATAATAACAGTCACTACTGCAAGCAAATTAACTGGTGATATAACCCCACATAATCTTTTTATTGATAGTCCTTTTATTATAAATGGAGTGACAGTTGATGGTGCCTCATATAATGGATCTTATACAGTTAAAGATATTGTTGGGATTAACACATTTACATTTACAACTTCACAACAACCAACAGAATTTCTACCCAATCCATCAGAATTTGATACCGCAACATTAGCTGTTGGATCTGATACAGTAAGCTCAGCATCTCCTTATATTTTCAACTGTTCACTCAGATCCGTCTATGGTCTTAACGGATTGTGGGCAGATGGATCAAAATCAACTGGTTTTAAATCTATTGTAGTTGCTCAGTTTACTGGTGTTTCACTGCAGAAAGACGATAATTCCTTTATTATTTTCAATGATGGAGTTTATTATGATAACGCAACTCTACCAGTAAATAGCACTCTTCGTCCTCTCCACACAAACTCTAGAGCAATTTATAAACCTGATTGGGAAAGCTTCCATATTAGGGCATCTAATGATTCATTCATTCAGTGCGTTTCTGTTTTTGCTATCGGTTATGCTAAGCACTTCTTAACCGAATCTGGTGGTGATATGTCAATCACCAATTCTAACTCTAACTTTGGTGCAATATCTCTAGAATCAGTTGGATACAAAAGAGAATCATTCGATAGAGATGATGTTGGATACATTACTCACATAATTCCACCAAAAGAAATTGTAGTAGATGAAAATAATGTTTCTTGGCTATCATTAGATGTCGATAAGGTAATAAACGCATCTTCTCCAGAAAAGCTTTATATTTATTCAGCAACAAATCCAGAAATTCTACCAAATTACCAAGTAGATGGATATAGAATAGGAGCAAGAGAAGGGGAAAAATTATACTTAACCCTAACCTCTGGTGCAACTCAATTTACTTATGAGACTCCAATTAATATGCCTGTCTCTGGTGGGTCAGGTCTTTCTGCAAAGAAAGAATATACAGTAAGAAGAGTGGGTGGATTAAATGATATCGCATCTTCATTAATTACTTTAACTCAAAATCATCAATTAATTAATGGAGAAAAAATTAGAGTTTATAGTGATACTGGAGAAGTTCCAGTTGGTTTGGAGAATGATGGAATTTACTACGCAATTACAACAGGAGTTGGTGCAAACCAAATAAAATTAGCCCAATCTCTAAATGATGCACTTTCGGATAATCCACTTTTAGGAATCAATAATAATGGTGGAGTTATTACTGTAGTAAGTAGAGTAAATGATAAGATCCCAGGTGAAATTGGGCATCCAATTCAATATGATTCTTCTGTGGACTCCTGGTACATAACTGGTTCTCAGAGCACTGGTGAGAATGAAATTTACTCTGCTATTGTATCACTTGGATCAACATCAATTGGAATTGAGACTCCAGCAACATATGTATCCAGAGGATTAGACAATAGATCTATTGGAGATAAAATCTATAAAATAAGATATGTAATACCAAAAGAGTATACTAATGCCAGACAACCAGAGGCAGGATTTATTATTCAGGAATCCAAGACTGTTGGTGTGTCTAGCATATCTTTTACAAGTGATTTATTATCAGACACAAAAGATTTAAAGAATGAAAAAGTAATTGTTAGTGCATCTACAGGAGCAGTAATTAACAATAACCAATTAGTCACAATTGCAACAGAATTACCACATAATTTTGTTGAGGGAGATACAGTAAAAATACAGAAAGTAAGAAGTACTAATAATCCAGATTCTACAGGAATAGTATCAACATATAATGGTTCTTATCAAATTACTAATGTATTAAGTAGCAAAGAGTTCCAATATATTATTTCTGGTGTATCGACAAATCCTGGATCATTTACTAATGATATTAATTCAAGAATAACAAGACAACAAAGAGATTCTCTACCATTAGTTTCAAGAGAGGATTATAATAATACGTTCTTCATATATCGTGTTTCGCAAATTAAAAAACATATTCCTGGAGTGGATGGACAGGATGGAATTTATCATTTAATTGCTTTGGCATCAAATGTAACTCCTACATCTTCCGTTGGATTTAATTTATCAGACAAAGAATTTAATCAAGATATCAAAAATCTCTATCCACAATTAGATAGAGATAATGCAGACTCAGATCCACCAGCATCAGTAAGTTATGCAGATTTGATTACTATTGGAAAAGTAGTAACTGATAAAAAAACTAGTTCCATAACAAAGGAAGCACTAAATGATTTTGTAAAAAATACCAGAATTGGTTTAGCGTTAACTTCAGTATCATTAAGTGGTGTAGGAAATACAATAATAACAATAAACACACAAGTTGAACATAATTTAAATTCAATAAGAACATTTAATTTTTCTGCTGGGTCTGGTTATCCAACCTCTCAGGAATTATACTCAAAAGAATTAATTTCTGTAATTTCCAGTGGTGATGGGGCAACTGCAAAGGTTACTACTAACGCATCTGGGTCAGTTGCTGACATACAACTTTTAGATAATGGTTCTTCATATTCAGTAAATGATACTTTAAGTATATCTGGTGGATCTTCTCCAAGTGTTGTAACAGTGACTTCAATTAATAATTATATTGGAAGTGGATTAGAATTAAATGGTTTTGGTAATAACGAATTAAATAATGTATTTGAAGTTATTTCTATTCCAAATTCAAAGAGTATAGTATTAAGCGCTCCATCGGGAATAACTACATATACTCCAAATACAAATGGGGAATTGCCATTTGCAGTAAAATCATATTTTGGAACAGAAATTAGTAGTGTAAGTTTAACTGATATTAATAGTGGGATAGCAACATTTACTTGCTCCTCTGCTCATGGATTATTCTCTGGTAACAAGATCAGAATTGTTGAAACAGGATCAAGTTTATTGAATGGTGATCACACAATTAAAGATATTATTGGACTTTCGACATTTACTGTTTATGTTTCTACTGCATCAACTTCCATAAATGGATCTACTGGAAAAGTTTTCAAAAGAACTATTTCATCCTTTGGTAGAAATATTGGATCTGGTGAAGAAAATTTAGCTGCCCGTGGATCATATTTCTATGATGGTGTATATGCTTCTTTGGATCAAGAATTAACTAGCTCTAGCACAACAATTAGTTTTTCTGATCCAGAGGCAATAAGAAGAGGTGATTATTTAATTATTAACTCTGAAATTATTAGAGTATTAAATTCTTCAAATCCATTTACTATCAAGAGAGGAGTATTTGGAACATTTAAAACCAGTGCTCCAATCGGATCAATAGTCAAAAAAATTAGAGTACTGCCATCTGAAATAAGAAGACCTTCTTTTATGAGGGCATCTGGACACACATTCGAGTATCTTGGATTTGGTCCTGGAAACTACTCTACGGGTATGCCACAAAAACAAGATAGAATTCTATCTGAAATTGAAGTTATTGTATCTCAATCAAGAGAGCAGAGAGGTGGTACTGTAGTTTATACTGGAATGAATGACCTTGGTGAGTTCTTTACTGGCAGTATGAAATTAAGTTCTGCTACTGGTGAAGAAACTGTTTATGATGCTCCAATTCTTACTTATACTGGAGATGACGCTCAAGGTCAATTAGAATTAAACTCAAATGGAATTTTTGATGAACTTTTAGTTAGACAAAGGATAACCGTTGAAGGAGGAGACAATAATAATCAAACATCGCAATTCTATGGTCCAGTAAACT
>JACCDG010611798.1_pt1 | contig 19934 bp, 19 predicted proteins | sample 7442471 | NCBI WGS metagenome assembly JACCDG01 (sample SAMN15323444, study PRJNA562643) | freshwater metagenome | isolation source: river surface water | place: USA:Blue River Watershed | collected 2017-08-17 | reverse complement strand
GCTGTCATTGCATCTTCACTAGATACCGGGCGCAGCACAATCGGATGACCATAAGTTCTGCCATCGCCTTGCACTCCAACGCTTCGAACCTCTGCGAGTAATACAACTGGGCATTGCCAAATCTCTCGATCTAGACCGGCCGATTGTAATTCTTCGCGCGCGATAAGGTCGGCTGAGCGAAGGATTCTAAGTCTTTCTTCAGTAACTTCACCGACTATTCGAATTGCAAGACCGGGACCAGGAAAAGGTTGACGCCAAATGATTGCCTCAGGCAGTCCAAGTTGCAGCCCAACTTCGCGCACCTCATCCTTAAACAAAGTACGTAAAGGCTCAATCAGTGAGAACTCCAAATCATCGGGAAGTCCACCCACATTGTGGTGTGACTTAATGTTTGCTGTTCCGGTTCCACCTCCAGATTCCACAATGTCTGGATATAAGGTTCCTTGAACTAGAAAATCTACTTTTTGATTTTGGGAAATTTCTTGCGCAGCTGATTCAAATACTCGAATAAATTCTCGGCCAATTATTTTTCGCTTCTCTTCTGGATCTACGACACCTTTTAATGCCGCTAAGAATCTTTCTTTCGCATCCACCACCATTAACTTCACGCCGGTTGCTGTGACGAAATCCCGCTCTACCTGCTCAGCTTCGCCCTGACGTAATAAACCGTGATCCACAAAGACACAGGTGAGCTGATTTCCAACAGCTCGCTGAACTAATGCCGCTGCGACAGCGGAATCCACTCCTCCGGATAGACCGCAAATAACAGCTTTTTGCCCAACCTGCGATTTGATATTGATTAGCTCATTTTCCACTATGTTTTCTGAGGTCCAGGTTGGCTTGCATTTAACTACATCAATGAGCCAGCGACGCAAAATCTCTTGACCATACTGCGAATGCAAAACCTCTGGGTGGAATTGAACACCGGCAAACAATCCGGTCTCGTTTTCAAAAGCTGCAACCGGTGTATCTGTGGTGCTTCCAATGGTCTTAAATCCTTTTGGTGGATTGCTGACGCTATCGCCATGACTCATCCAGACATTGAAATTATCGGGCAAACCTGCAAATAACTTTGAATCGGTGCGCGCATTAAATGAGGTGCGGCCGAACTCTGACTTTCCAGTTTTAGCAACCTCTCCACCTAGTGCTTGCGCCATGGCTTGAAAGCCATAACAAATTCCAAAGACTGGAATGTCATATTCAAAAATTTTGGGATCAATCTTTGGTGCGCCATCTGCATATACAGAGGATGGGCCGCCAGAAAGAATTATGGCTCTTGGGTTTCGAGCCAAGATTTCATCGACTGACATGGTCGAGGGAACAATTTCACTATAGACATTGGCTTGTCGTACTCGCCTTGCAATGAGCTGGGCATACTGTGCCCCGAAATCAACTACTAAAACGTGATTGCTTTGATTTCTCATTTACGCTCTATTTAAAACCACTTCAACTCTTTGGAACTCTTTTAAGTCAGAGTATCCGCAAGTTGCCATCGCACGACGGAGTGCACCAAAAAGATTCATGCTTCCATCGGCCGAATGTGAAGGGCCAAGCAGAATTTCTTCAAGCGAACCTGCTGTACCTACATGAACTCGCGCACCGCGCGGCACCTCAGGATGGTGCGCCTCTGATCCCCAATGCCAACCACGTCCTGGTGATTCTTCAGCACGCGCTAATGGTGAACCAAGCATGACCGCATCTGCGCCACAAGCAATAGCTTTGGCGATATCTCCGCTTTTTCCAACAGATCCATCAGCAATTACATGTACGTATCGGCCGCCAGATTCATCCAGGTACTCCCGGCGTGCAGCCGCAACATCGGCAACCGCGGTTGCCATAGGAACTGAAACTCCCAAAACCTGTCGAGTTGTGTGCGCGGCGCCACCACCAAAACCAACTAGTACTCCAGCAGCTCCCGCCCGCATTAAGTGCAATGCACTTTGTGAAGTTGCAGATCCGCCAACAATGACTGGAACATCTAATTCATAAATAAATTTCTTTAAATTCAAAGGTTCATTTGATTTTGAAACATGTTCTGCACTCACAGTTGTTCCGCGAATAACGAAAATATCTACACCCGCATCAATTACCGCTTTGTGAAACTCTGCTGTGCGTTGCGGAGAAAGCGCTCCTGCAACAGTGACACCGGCGGCCCGGATTTCAGCAAGACGTTGTTTAATCAACTCGGGACGAATCGGTGCTTTATAAAGCTCCTGCATTCTGCGAGTTGCTTGATCAGCAGGAATGGATGAGATCTCGCCCAGTTGAATCTTTGGATTTTCGTAACGGGTCCAAAGACCTTCGAGATTTAAAACTCCCAATCCCCCAAGTTTTCCAATTGCGATCGCGGTCTCTGGTGAAACCACTGAGTCCATAGGCGCTGCTAGTAAAGGCAACTCAAATTTGTAAGCATCAATCTGCCACGCGGTGGAAACCTCATTGGGCTCGCGGGTTCTGCGGGATGGAACAATGGAAATGTCATCAAATGAATATGCGGTACGGGCGCGTTTGCCGGGTGAGATCTCGATATCAACCATTATCGACTCCGATAGTAATTAGGGGCATCTGCTACATCCAAAACATCATGCGGATGACTTTCCTGCAATCCGGCCGCAGTAATTTGAATCAAGCGGCCCCGTTTTTGTAGCGCCGCAATGTCTTCCGCTCCGGCGTAGCCCATTCCTGAGCGTAAACCGCCTACTAATTGATGAACGACCTCAGATACCGGACCGCGATATGCCACCTTGCCTTCGATTCCCTCTGGAACCAATTTGTCTTCTGCCAAAACATCATCCTGCATATAACGATCTTTAGAAAAAGATTTTTTTGAGCCTCGAGATTGCATGGCCCCGAGTGAACCCATACCGCGATATGTCTTAAATTTGCGGCCATCGATCTCTACCAACTCGCCTGGTGATTCTTCACATCCTGCAAGTAATGATCCCAACATAACTGTGTCAGCACCAGACACAATGGCTTTTGCAATATCACCTGAGTACTGCAATCCACCATCAGCAATCAAAGGGATGTCAGCTTTTTTGCAAGCTTTTGCCGCCTCCATGATTGCGGTGATTTGCGGAACTCCAACTCCAGCAACAACTCGAGTCGTGCAAATTGATCCTGGACCTACGCCAACTTTTACCGCATCAGCTCCTGCGTTGATTAGTGCCTGCGCACCAGAGCGGGTAGCAACATTTCCGCCAATGATTTCTTGGTCCGGATAATGTTTTTTGATTTTCGTTATTGCATCTAGCACTGCACGATGATGTCCATGTGCGGTATCAACCACGATTACATCAACGCCGATTTCAATTAAAGCTTGTGCTCTCTCAAAACCGTCATCTCCAACACCGACCGCAGCACCCACCAATAAGTTGGCCCCTTTAACTAATTTCACATGGGTTACTTGTTCATCAATCGCTAAATTGCGATGGATGATTCCAATGCCGCCCGCTTTTGCCATCGCAATGGCCATGGTTGATTCGGTCACGGTGTCCATCGCTGAAGAAATCAACGGAATATCTAATTGAATTCCCCGAGTTAATTGGGTTTTGGTATCTACTTCTGAGGGAACTACATCAGAGGCATCGGGCAATAAGAGGACATCGTCATAGGTGAGGCCCAACATGGCGACCTTTTCATTGACGTTTTCGCTCACCACGACACTTTAATGGGTGCGTAAATAATCAGGAAATTAAGCTCCGGCCGCCCGCGTAATCTCTTCTACCGCCTCCATCAAGTCATCAACATGGACCGCAGTCTTTTTATCGGAGAGCTTCCAACCAGGTCCACCTAAAACAATTCGAGGTGCAGGTCTAATACTTGGCAATTCGCCAAGCACTGCAGGATCACCATTTTTTCCAAGTTGGGCCCACAAGAAAATAGCGGGAGGTGCAGAACGCTTTACAACTGCGCTGATTGCCTCAATTGGTGTTCGTGCTCCTAAAAACTGAATCGCAATATTGCGCTCTGAAAGACAGGCACCGAGTGCGTATAAAGCTAAGGAGTGCATCTCCTCGCCAATGCAGGCCAAAAGAACTGGTCTAGCATTAACTGGATTTGCAACAGATTTATTTTCTTCCTGCAACAGACGTTTGATAATTTCACTTACCAAATGTTCGGTTTCAATTCCGGTTCCGGATTCTGCCCACTCATCGCCAATCATTATTAGCAATGGAACAATTACCTCGTTCCAGGTATTGGAGATTCCACGAGCTGATAACTCGGAGCGCAATAACTCTTCAATGAAATTTCGATCATATGCACGTGCGGCGCGAATCAAAGTTTCAACTAACTCTTCTCGAACCGCGACATCTTTTGAAAGTGAACTTGAAATCAACTCTGGAGAGGTTTCGCCATCAAAAGCCAACGCACGTTGTGCCGCTTCGGCGGGAGAAACTCCAGCAATCACTAACTTACGCATCAGGGTTAAGCGAGCTAAATCATTGATGTTGTAACGGCGATGTTCTCCCGTGCTGTGCTCTGATGGACCAAGGCCATAGCGCCGATCCCAGGTTCGCAGTGTGGCTGGGGCTACTCCAAGTCTTCTCGCAACGGCCGCGACAGTAAGCGCCTCTGTGGTTGGCAAGGAGCTGCTTTTGTCGGTCACTGGCCAATAGTGCGTCCAGATTGTGGTGTGCGCGACTTGAAATAGGTCTCTCGGCACTTTCTCAGGGTTTTATACGGTCAAGGTACTTGAACAACCTATGGCGCGATTGTATGGTTCACCCATGTCTGAAACATCGCGTCTTCCGAAGCCGGTAGCTTCAAATTGGGAATGGCAGTATGAGGGTGCTTGCCGATCCCTTCCAACTGAGATGTTCTTCCATCCAGATGGCGAGCGTGGCCCCCGCCGCAAAGCTCGTGAGAACGCTGCTAAGGCTGTTTGCGCAACCTGTCCAGTAATCGCTGCATGTCGAGCACATGCGCTTGCCGCTCAAGAGCCATATGGCATCTGGGGCGGATTAACTGAAGAGGAACGTTTGGACATCATCAGTAAGGCACAACGTCAACAACGTTTCTTTACTGCGTAACAGCACTTCCTATAAAACTAAACCCCCGGGTATGCGAACCCGGGGGTTTTAACTTTTACCTTTAATGAAGTGGATCGGGATCGCGATCAGGATTCTTGCGCAAGCTAATTACAGTTGTTACCGCCAAGGCGGAGATGATTACGCCCAGCGAGACCTGCAATGAAACATGTGGAATCTCAAATCCAGCAATGTCATGAATGCCGATTCCATGCAGAGCCTCAATAATCAATTTGATTCCGATGAAACCTAAAACAATTGAGAGACCCTTGGAGAGATACACCAAGCGCTTTAGCAAAATTCCAACTAAGAAATAGAGCTGACGTAATCCCATCAATGCAAAAGCATTTGCCATGAAGACAATATATGGGTCTCTGGTTAAACCAAAGATTGCTGGGATTGAATCTAAAGCAAATAGCAGATCTGTTGTTCCGAGTGCGACTAGTGCGATTGTGAATGTGGAATAACCACGTTTGCGAAGCGCGGTGATGATGCGGTTTTCCTGCCACTCATCCTCCTCCGCATCCTCGGTAATGAGTTTGTATGCGGTCCACAGCAAAATGCCACCGAATAGGAAAAAGATGGCAACAAATCGCTCTACCACTGCAGCGCCAACAATGATGAAAATTCCGCGCATGACTAACGCCATCAAGATGCCCAAAAGCAGCACCAGCTGCTCTTTTTCCCGCTCGATTCGAAGCCGGGTCAAAATGATTAGGAATACAAACAAGTTATCGATCGATAATGAATACTCAGTAATCCAGCCGGCGAAGAACTCGGCAGAGGCGGTTGGACCATCCCAGCTGCGCATTGAGATACCAAAGATGATGGCTGCAGATACGTAAATGAAGGTCCAGGTAGCCGCCTCCTTCATGGAGGTAATCGAATTTCGGCGCAGGTAGGCCCAGATCAAATCCGCGATGATTACTATCGAGACGATGCCTAGGGTCACTAACCAGACCGTCGTTGAGACATTTACGGTTTCGGAGTTCATTCGCGGAAGTGTAATGAAAAAGGGCCCTGACGTTGGTCAGAGCCCTTCGATTTCACTTAATTAGGGTCGAGTTAGTGAGAATGTCCACCCGGTCCATGGCTATGTCCATGTCCTGCAGCCTCTTCCTTCTTTGCCTCTGGTGTTTCAAAGACAAGGGCTTCTGTTGTTATGAACATCGCAGCAATTGATGCTGCGTTTGCCAAAGCAGATCGAGTTACTTTAACTGGATCAATAACGCCAGCTTTGACTAGATCGCCGTACTCATCAGTTGCAGCGTTGAAGCCTTCATTGGGCTTCAAGGTGCGTACCTTTGAAACAACGACATAACCTTCAAGGCCTGCATTCTCTGCGATCCAACGAAGTGGTTCTTGGCAAGCTTTTGCAACAAGTCGAACACCGACCGCTGCATCTCCCTCATAACCCAAATCGCCATCAAGAACTGTTGCAGCATGAACCAAAGCTGCTCCACCGCCAACAACGATTCCTTCTTCAACCGCTGCGCGAGTTGCAGAGATTGCATCCTCTAAACGATGCTTCTTCTCTTTTAACTCGACCTCAGTGTGTGCACCAACTTTGATGACGCAAACGCCACCAGAAAGTTTTGCTAAACGCTCCTGAAGTTTTTCGCGATCCCAATCAGAATCTGCAGCTTCGATTTCGCGACGTAGTTCGCCGATGCGACCTTCTACATTGCTCTTATCTCCTGCACCATCAACGATTGTGGTGTGATCCTTTGTGATTACAACGCGACGAGCGCGGCCCAACATGTCGAGTGAAATCTGATCAAGCTTTAGACCAACTTCACTTGAGATGACCTGACCACCGGTAAGAATCGCCATGTCTTGCAACATCGCTTTACGACGATCGCCAAAGCCTGGCGCCTTTACAGCCGCTGAGGTAAATACTCCGCGCATGCGGTTAACAACCAAGGTTGAAAGCGCTTCGCCTTCTACATCTTCAGCGATAATCAAAAGTGGCTTTCCAGCCTTTGCAACCTGCTCCAAAATCGGTAGCAAATCAGCTAGCGCTGAGATTTTGCCGGCAGAGATCAAAACAAAGGCATCCTCCAAAATCGCTTCCATGCGATCTTGATCAGTTACGAAATAAGGCGAGATATAACCCTTATCGAACTGCATACCTTCGGTGAACTCGAGCTCTAATCCGGTGGTTGAAGATTCTTCAACGGTGATAACGCCATCTTTACCAACTTTGTCCATAGCTTCAGCGATTAGTTCGCCGATGCCACGATCCTGAGCTGAGATGGTTGCAACATCTGCAATCTGCGCTTTGTCAGAAATCTTTGTTGAGTTTGCACGTAGCTTTTCAGTTACGGATTCAACCGCTGCTTCAATTCCAGCCTTAATTCCCATTGGTTGAGCGCCCGCTGCAAGATTGCGCAGACCCTCTTTAACCATAGCCTGTGCCAAAACGGTTGCGGTTGTTGTTCCGTCACCAGCAACATCATTGGTCTTCTCTGCAACCTGCTTAACAAGTTGCGCGCCCATGTTTTCTGCTGGATCTGATAGCTCGATTTCTTTAGCGATTGTTACACCATCATTTGTGATTAGTGGTGCACCAAAAGATTTTCCGATAACAACATTACGACCCTTTGGTCCAAGTGTTACCTTTACGGTGTCAGCGAGGATGTTTACTCCACGCTCCATTCCGCGACGAGCATTCTCGTCAAAATGAAGTGATTTACCCATTGTTGGTTATCGTCTCTTTTTACTTCTCGATAACAGCAAGGATGTCGCGTGCTGATAGCACTAGGTATTCCTCACCGCCATGCTTGATTTCAGTTCCGCCGTATTTGCTGTAAAGCACAACATCGCCAACTTTGATGTCCATTGGAACGCGTACTCCATCATCAAAACGTCCTGGACCTACGGCAACAACGGTGCCTTCCTGTGGCTTCTCTTTTGCAGTATCTGGAATAACAAGACCTGATGCGGTCTTCTCTTCTGCTTCGTTGATCTTGATAACGATGCGATCTTCAAGTGGCTTAATGGCAATGGCCATCGCTGTAGCTCCTTCTTATCGATTTCTCGTGTAGTTATGGGTCCTTAGTTATCACTCTGACCCGGCGAGTGCTAACGCCAAGCCTACGGCTGGCTATTCCCGCTATCAAATCCGGGGTTGCTCACTTTGGCTCGGGCCCCGCAAACCGACCTCGCTGCGCTCGGCCAACGTTTGCTTTCCGGCCCTTGAGCCATCGAATCACTTAACTCCAGATTGGGATTGCCGGGCTGATTGAGGAGGCCGCTTCGATGCCCAGGGCGGAAGGCGGGCGTCCAGCCGAGACCGCAAGGGAGCCGAGAGCCGCAACCATGGCCCCATTGTCGGTACACAGCGATGGCGGCGGGGTGCGCAGCTCGATGCCTGCGGCGGTGCAACTTTGTTCGGCGACAAAACGTAATCTGGAGTTAGCTGCAACTCCCCCGGCAATTACTAGTGAATCGATGCCGGTTTGTTTACAAGCTTTAATTGATTTTTGTAGCAACACATCAACGATTGCTTCTTGAAAAGATGCTGCAACATCGGCGCGAACATATTCTGGTGTTGCCTGTAGATATCGTGAGACCGCGGTTTTAAGGCCAGAGAACGAAAAATCAAATTCATGATCTGCTAAATCTTTGGGGTTAGTTAAACCGCGCGGAAATGCAATTGCATTTTCATCACCTTGTTTTGCTTCTTTATCAATCAACGGCCCGCCGGGAAATCCTAGTTTTAAGAGGCGAGCGATTTTGTCGAAAGCCTCTCCTGCTGCATCATCAATTGTTTGACCTAAAGGTTGTATCTCATTAGTTATGTCATTCACCTGCAAAATTGAGGAATGTCCCCCACTCACTAACAAGGCAATAGTTGGCTTTACCTCTTTTTCATGGGTCAACAAATCAACTGCAACATGAGAGGCCAAATGATTAACGCCATAAAGCGGTTTATTTAATGCCAGCGCTAATGCATTTGCAGCAGAAACTCCAACCAACAGCGCGCCAACTAAACCAGGACCTGCGGTAACAGCAATGGCATCGAGATCTTTTAATTTGATTCCACTTTCTTGCAACGCTTTATCAATGGTGGGTTGCATCGCTTCTAAGTGGGCACGTGAGGCAACCTCTGGTACGACCCCGCCAAATCTGGCATGTTCCTCGACACTGGATGCAATCACATTGGCCAGTAATTTGCGCCCTTTTACAATTCCTACCGCGGTTTCATCGCAAGAGGTTTCAATACCGAGAATTAATGGCTCACTCATGGGAAATCTCTTTGCGCATAATTAAGGCATGGATTCCCGGCGCGTAATAATTATCTCTGCGGGAAATTACTTGATAACCGTACTTTTCATATAGCGGCTGGGCTTCGGCATTGCCTTCACGCATTTCCAACATGAAGTTTGTGATCCCCTTTTGGGTAGCCCATGCCTCGAGCTCCCTGAGCATATGTGAAGCTATCCCGCGTCGACGGAAAGCTGGCAGCACGGTTAAGGTGTGAATATCTGCCACATCTCCAGCTATAGCAATGCCGGCATAACCAATAATTTCATTATCATCAACTGCCACAATGTATTTGCGAGTTTTCGGAACTCCAAACAACTCTTCGCGAAACTGCGCCGCGCTCCAAGGACTTTCTGGATAAATATCTTTCTCGATGCCCACTAATACTGGAACATCTAAAGCAATCATCTCGCGATAGGTAATCATGCACGCTCACTTGTCGGAACCGCATCCGGCCTGCGTAGATACATGGGCTCAACAACCGGATTGGTTTGAGATTTTGCAAGTAAAAGTTCCATCGAGGGATAAAGCGTTTCCCCAAATCCAAAACCAAACTTTCGTTCCGGCAGATCTGCTACATAATCTGGAGTTGCTACCGCCGGACCAAAGCTCCTGACGCCACCTTTGTACTTAGCCCAATAGATTTCTTTCCGTCTAGCATCAGTTGTGACAATGTATTCATCGGCTTCCACCTTAAATCCATCCAAAGAACAAACTCCGCGCCAGCTGATGTTGCGGGCATGAGCAAAACTTTGTGCAAAGACAATTCCGACTCTTAATCCAGTGAATGGCCCTGGCCCCATACCAACCACAACTTGATTAATCTGGTTTTCTAATGAGAGTGCCTGCGATACCAATTTAGGCAGCGCTTCAGCGTGCGCAGTTGCTCCATCATGAAATTCATTGAAAATAATCTCGTTTCGATGAAATAGACCAACTGAGGTGCGATTTGTAGAGGTATCAATAACTAGTGAAATCACAGGTTAAATGCCTCCCATCGCTTTCCATGACCGATAAAAGAAACTTCTCTTTCATCTTCATTAACGCCAAAGCTAATATCCACTAATAAATAATCTTCCTGCATCCGTGCTGCAACCTCTTCGCCCCACTCAATGACGGTGATTGCCCCTGCTCTGGATGTATCAAGATCTAAATCATCAATCTCAAAACTTTGATTTCCTGCATCAAGTAAGCGATAAGCATCAACATGAATAAGTGGAATGGCGGCTTTGTGCGATCTGGCAATGACGAAGGTTGGCGAAGTTACATCTTCAATCCCTAGGTACTTTCCAATGCCTTGGGTTAACGCGGTTTTGCCCGCACCTAAATTTCCGCGCAATACGACTATATCCCCGGCATGTAGGCGAGATGCCAGTTTTGAGCCTAGCTCGCGCATTGCATCTACCGACTTAACTAACACTGGTTAATGCTACCGACAGCTTTGCTTAATTGAATAAAGGCAAACGGCCCTGCCAGTTACCCAATACTCGATCAGCTTGGGTTCCCAATATCTTCTCTAGAAGAGTTGCGTAAATATCACGGAAATCAGAGGTCACCGCTAAATCATCATTTTTTAACTGGCGTAGAGAAGGTTGTTCACCATAAAAACCACCTTTTACCTTTTCGCCAATTACAAAGACCGGACCGGAAGTTCCATGATCAGTTCCTTCCGATGCATTTCCTTTAACGCGGCGGCCAAATTCGCTATAAACCAAAACCACAACATCTTTAGAACGATTTGTGGCTCGCATTTGTGACATGAATTTAGAGATGCTTTGTGAAACCACACCTAACAAAATTGATTGCGCACCCTTTTCATCAGCATGGGTATCAAAACCACCTAAAGAAACCGACCAAACCCGAGTTGGAGCACCTGCTGCAACAAGTTTTGCCACGATATCGAGTTGTTGGGTCAAATTATTATCTCCACCAGCATTTCCACCCACGGCGGTTGGCAAATCTGGAGCTGCTGGTGCTGGAGCTTTTAGCACCGGAGTAATATCTGATGAAACTGTAAAAAGATTTCGCATGCTGCGAGCTGCCATTGATTGCAAAAGATTGTCGCTGCGGCTGGCAATAGAAAGTTTCATGCAATCACTTGCTAAAGATCCTGTTGGAACCTTTAAACCGCCAAGTGGCAAAACCGAACCCGAGCGTTTTTCACCGGCTAACAACGGTGGCAGTACCGAACCTAATCCAATTGCCAACATCGGATCCTCTGGTTGAGTTTCAACCCAACGGCCTAACCAACCGGTTTTTGCGGCTCCTAAAATTGCAGATTGCCAAATAGCCATTGATGAAAAATGTGAGCGATCAGAGTTTGGATAACCAACTCCACGAACTATCGCTACCTGTTTTTTACCCCAAAGATCATGCATCCCGGTCATGGAACCATTTAGATAGAGCTCTTCTCCTAAAGGCAAAACTTCACTTTGGTTATAAGCGATTCCAGGACGCATCGATTGATAAATCGAATCAGTGACTGGAACTACGGTATTTAAGCCATCATTTCCACCGTACAGCGTTACTACAACCAATATTGGAGTGCCGAGCGGTAAAGGTCTTGTGATTGCAGCATTTGCAATATCTTCAAAGGTAAGTGAGGTTGCAGCTGCACCAATAGCACCTGCGCCAGTGGCTCTAAGGAATTGTCGTCTAGTTATTGTGTCCATGGTTTCCTCAATTCCTCGACTAAGCGCTCACGATGTACTCGGGTGAACAGATTGCAAGCAAAGTCATGCGAGCCGGATCTTTTTGCGCGCCACGCAAAGCCAACTTGGTTCTATCGCTCCATTCAACTACCCCAAGCCAATTAGCTAAAGCATCCACTCGGGCGGTCGCTCTTACATCTGCAATTGGCGAGAGATTTCCAACTTTTACTAACCGCTCAGCAAAATCAATTCGATATTGTGCAGAAGAGGTAGAAAGCCACGCTTGATCAGTCGGCCAGCCACCAACATTTGGCGGCAAGAAAGGAACCTGTCCCAACAAATTTAAGTTGTTTCTAATCAACGCAGTATTCGGAAATTGTGAAGGTGTTATCTGCAGCGCCTTGCATACCGAAACAAACCAATCGACCGGACTTTTCACCATGGCATATTTCTCATCGCGCATTGCCGAACTAGTGCCGACCGCTTTCACTAATTGAGAGATATCACGAGTAGCAAAGGCATTGATCAAAGATTTATCAGCCAGTGGTTCAGCGCTTGAAATGAAGCGATACCAGAGTCTTTCCGTTATAAACAAAGCACAATCTGGACGCGCCACTAAGAAATCACTTAGTGAATTGCCATCATAAACCCCGGTAGTACCTAGAAAGCTAACCGGCATCGTGTAATGCTGCTTGGGATTAAATGTCACATCACCGCTAGTTTTATTAACTTTATAGCCAGTTAATGCTTTAGCGGTCTCCCGCACATCATTTTCGGTGTAGCGATTAACACCAAGAACGAAGAGCTCCATCAACTCGCGCGATAAATTCTCATTTGGGGCTTTCACGGTATTGCTTTGTCCATCTAGCCAATAAATCAACGCCCCGTCATTGACCATGGCCTTAGACATCTCACCAAAATTGCCCAACGCGTATTTACGTAACGTTTGATTTTGCCTAAACATCGGTAAGGCATCATCAACTTTTTGATACGAAGTTGCCCAATGGCCATGCCAAAACCAGGTTATTCGCTCTTTAAGTGGATGCTCTGACAACACCATTCGATCTAGCCACCAAAACAACATCTCGGTGAACTGGGCGCGCTTTTCAGTCGCATATGGAACGATCTGAGCGCTATTTGCTTTAGGTCGCGGACCTTGATCACTCACCGCCGGTGGTTGTTGTTTATCGGCAAAAGAGTCAATAAGCGGCGCGGTCAATAAGCTTTCTGCAGCTTTTGTAAATCCTAAATTTAGTAGATTGCTGAATTCACCTGGTCGTGGGCCAAAACCAAAACGGTGCGTAAGTCGAGCAATTGCTCTACGTTCTTCGACGGTTGCCACTCGTTAAAGGTACTCATCATTGATGCATTTACTAGCTTTGCCAGCTTAAATCTTTATGAATAAAGGCACATAAAAGAAGAAGGGGCCTGGTTGCCCAAGCCCCTTCTTTACTGCTGATTAATGAAGGCTACGAATTATTCTCCGTAGTACTTCATCTTTGGTGCGCTGTAACCACGGTCGTAGGTCATGTTGCCAGCCTTGCGAAGCTTGGTTAGCAATGCACCTCCTGAAAGGTTCTTACCGTTTTCAGCTGCATAAGCAAGTAGTTCAGCAATTGCTAAATACTGCTTTGTAGTGAAGTTACAGTGATTTGTACCGGTCGCTGCTGGAACAGAAGTATCTGGTGCACCTAGAGCGGTGTACTTGGTGTACTTCTCTAGCGGGAAGTTCCAAAGCACAAGAAGATTGTTCTGTGGCTTCTTGTAATCGCCAGTCTTCTTCTTGTTTGCTTTTGCCTCGGCCCACTTTTCAGCGTAGTAAGCAGCGTACTTATCTGCTACTGATTGCTGATTACCAGCAACAGTTACAGGGTCCGCGGTACCGGTGAAGAGAATGGTTGGAATTTCAACCTTGCCACTATGTGTAGCAAGAGTTTTTAGTTTTGCAGCAGCAGCAGGATCTGCCTTTGCGCGAGGAACTGCAGCTAGATATCCAAGCATCGCTGCGGTTGCAGAGGTGCCAGAAAGTGCTGAGCTCCAGATGAACTGTTCTTCAGCAATTCTTGCTGCGTAATCAGTTGCAGAGTTATCGAACACTGCGCCACCTGCTTGTAGCTCTAGATCATAAGTTACAAGTACTCCGAGTGCAGCTGCGTTCGCCATATTCTCAAGAGCCGCGAAAGCAGGGTTAATTGCTAACTGGAATGAAGTCTGTGACGCTACAGGGAGCACTGAAGGTGCAGAGGTGCCATCAAAGTGTGCTGATTGCAAAGGAACTCCCGACATAAGCGCAACAAGTACAAGTGCGCTTCGTGAAGGAACAGCCTTAAGTGCATCAGGAACCTTTGAGGTTGCTGGCCATGCTGGCGCAGATGGGTTAGCTGCAAAAGCTGCTTGCAAAGCTCCAATCGCACCAAATACTTTGCCCAAATCTCCCATTGCTTCGGCATATCCCGCGGCTCCGGCAGAGTATGAACCGCCCTTGATGGTTGGATCAAAGAAGGTCTTGATTCCCCAAAGTGCATCTCCCGCGAGTGTTAGTGCTGGTGCAATATCGCTGGCCATACATAGTGGCGCAGCTGCATCGACCAAATCTGGATACTGCTCAGCTAGTGCCTGAGTGATGAATCCACCAAGAGAGTTACCCCACGCAACAACTTTGGTTGTTTTGGTGAACTGCTTCTTGAAAACACCAATTAGTTCTGCGTTGGTTTTGATTGCAGAGTCTGCGTTCCAGCCTTGACGTGCAAAGCCTGAACCCATAACTGCGTAACCCTTACCAAGAAGAGTTCCAATGATGGTGGCGTTTCCACCCGGTGCTGGCTCTGGAGTATTTACAACTGTTGTTGGAAAACCAGTGATCGCAGAAAGTGCCGCAGGAAGTGGCACATTGTTGCGATAGCCATGTGAGTATAGATAAACAGTTCCATTGAAATTCGCTGGAACCATCATCATGTATGGAGCGGTATCAGATGTTGCACCGATGCAAGTTGTAACAAAGTTTGCGGTGGTACATGCTGGATCAGCTGCACGCGCTGCTGTTGGAATTGATACAACAGTTAGCGATAGCAGAGCTGAAACCGCTGTGAAAGCGATTGAGCGCTTCAATTTGAAGTTTCTCATGAGTTGGTTGGCAATCCTTTCGCTGGCATTGCTGGTCTCTTGAATGTGGATTTAACAACTGGGCCAGATCCGCTATCAGTTGTGTAAAGCACTACTGATCCGCCGTAAGGCTTGCGATCTCCGGTGGCATCCATTACTGCCATGTAATAACCAGTGTGACCCACATTGCTGGTCTTTGAGTAGCCCAGAGGTGAGTATGCAACTGATGCAAAGGTTGAACCCTTGCTATTCATTGCATTGATTAATCCCTTGCGAGTCAGGTTTTTGCCTGTTGCGCGAAGAGCTTGAACAGTCATAAGTCCAACGTTCATACCCTGCAGCACATAATCATCAAATGCGACCCCAGGGTTGTACTTCTTATTGATGTCTTGGAAAACCGATACATACTCATCTTTTAGATCATTTGGAGATGGGTTTCCAGCAAGAGTTAGGGCTCCATTCAGAACCGCGACTGGAACACCAAGTGCACGAAGTGTTAATGGATCTGAACCTACTGATCCAAGAATCCACTGTGGTGCGTACTTAGCGGCCGCAGCTACTGCAAGAAGAGGAGCGGTTGCTGAGGTAACTCCAAAGAATAGAACTACCTGTGCGCCACCTGCTGCGAGCTGGGAGACCCAGGTCTGTGCGGTTGCTGCGCTCTGTGTTCCTGAGGTGTATGGAATTGAAACATCAAACTTAACTCCAGCTGCTTTGAAAGCACCTAGCGCATCGATACCGAACTCATCATTTTGATAAACCAATCCCAACTTCTTGCCAGCAAAGTTTTCTTTGATGAACTGTGCTGCAATCTTCGCTTCCATTGCATAGGAAGGAAGAATTGTGAAGGAGGTTGGATAGCTCTTCTTATTTGCGAAGCCACTGAAGCCGGTATTTAGGAACAATGAAGGAACGCCGCGACGTGCAATACCAATTGACTTGTGCACTGCGGTGAAGTTAGCGGTTCCTAGCGGACCAACTAGAGCGAAAACTTTATCCTTAAGAATCAATTCATTTGTCTTTGCGATAGACAACTGTGGTGAGTACTCATCATTCTTCTGAATGAGAGTAATTTTTCTGCCGTAAACGCCACCATTCTCATTCACGTACTTGAAGTACGCATTCATAGCGTTACCAATTTTGTTGTAACCCGGTGAAGCAGCGCCGGTTAGCGGCAAAGTTATTCCGAGCTTAATCTCGCTTGAACTAACTCCGGTTTCGGCATTGGCTGGCAGCGCCGTAGCAAATAAGCTGCCTGCAGCGAGAACCGCAGCAACGAACCAAGTCCGATTTCTACGAGTCTTTCTGATCATTATTTTCCTTCCATCGAGGGTCTAACTTGGCCATTAATCTAGCGGTTACTTTTCAGTAATCAACTATGAGAAGAGTGTTTGCCGGAACGCCTGTGCCCCAGGTGCTTACGTAGGTTTTCGCCCGGCCCATTTGGGGTATAAATAACTGAGAGAATCAATAGAACGCTCACTATTAGCCCAGGTAGGTAGTTATTGAGCTTATCTGCGTCCCCAAATCTGCCTGCAATTGAATCTGCGATTTCGGGAACCGCCACCAGAATCAACCCTCCCAGCACAACTCCAGGCAAGCTTGAGATGCCAGCCAGAACCGCACCGGTTACCAGGGCAAAGGAGAGCGTAAGGGTGAAAGAGCCTGGGGCTACCAAAGTGATAGTCATGGCGAGCACGGCGCCAGCTAATCCTGCTAAGGCAGAGCTAATTGTGAATGCCAAAACTTTCATACGCGAAGAATGAACGCCGGCCAATTCGGCGGCAAGGGAATTTCCGCGTACCGCTCGCCAAGTACGGCCAAATCTCGACTGCAATATATTTGAGGTAACAAATAGCGAAATTAATGCAATGCAGCTGGCAATCCAGAAGAACCATTTATATTGAGTGAACTCTTCGCCAAAACTTTCTGGTGGAAACCCAACATCAAAAATAATTCCTGGCTCGCCACCTAAGAATGCAAATTGATTCGCAATTGCTGGAAGTCCCACTGCTAATGCCAAGGTAGTTCCAGCTAAATATGGTCCCGACAAACGAGCCGCTGCACTTCCTAATAACGCTCCAAAAAGTGCTGAGACCAAAATTGCCATTAAGAAGGCAAACCAAATCGGTGTCTGCAAATTATTCAAAGTTAAGGCTGCAGAATATCCGCCAACCGCCATCATCGCGCCGTTACCCAATGAGACTTGTCCGGAATAGCCTGTGAGTAAAACAATGGATGAAAGCGCAATCGCGTACATTGCAATTTGTGCACCTTGATAAACTCGTAGCTCATCAACACGATCTCCAATTATTAGGAGAACCCAGCCGATTAAAATAAAGAACGCAATTTTCTTACGCACGACGTCCCTTACCTTTCGCCATGATTCCATCTGGCTTCACTAACAAAACCAAGATTAGAACTGTGAATCCTCCGATAAACACCAAAGAAGTTCCGACATAATTTAAAATAAAAGTTAAGCCAATGCCGAGCACTAAAGCGCCAATCACCGCGCCCACCATGCTCTCTAATCCACCAATAACGGCGGCAATAAATCCGAAAACCAGCAAGAGATCCAATGAATAAGGCGATAGGAAGTTGTTTGATGTTACTAACATTCCAGCTACGCCACCCACACCGCCGGCGATTGCCCAACCAATTGTTCTGATGCGAGCAGTTCTAATTCCAGCTAGCTTCGCAATTTCCGGTGCAAATGCTGAGGCTCGTAGCGCCAGACCTAGGTTGGTGCGCTGGAAAAGAATGGCTAGGCCAATCAAAATAATCGAAACCGTCAAAATAATTAACGCGTTAAGTGCAGAGAATGGAATTGTGGTTCCACCAACCGTGTACCCATCTGTGGAGGCTGGCGCTTCAATGGTTCGAAACTCTCCACCCCAAGTAAGGCCCACAAAACTTCTGATTATTCCGAGCAAACCAAGTGTGGCAATTACTGGTGCAACAACTGCAATTGGTCCCGTGTTTGCATGCTTAAACAAAATCCGCATAAAGAAATAATCGACACCGGCACCAAGCAATGCGCCTGCGACAATTGCAAAAAGTAAACCAAGCCAGAAAACTCCGGATCGACTCGATATTTCAAATCCGATGTAGGTAGATAACATCGCTTGTCCCGCTTGAGCAAAGTTAATAACTCGAGTTGATCGCCAAACTAAGACCAGAGCTAAGGACATCAAAGCGTAAATAGAACCGGTGGTTAAACCGATTAGAAGCGTTTCGATAACTTTTTGCATTAGTACCCCAAATACGCAGCGCGTAACGCTGGATCATTGATGAGATCGCGCGCATTGCCGTTTGCTACGACCTTTCCTAAATTAATAATTACTCCGATATCAGCGATCTCTAGCGCGCTCATCGCATTTTGTTCCACGAGAACTACCGTCAAGCCCAATTTATGACGGAGTTGATCAATGGTTTGGAAAATCTGTTCAATAACTAGCGGTGCTAAACCAAGGGATGGCTCATCAAGTAAAAGAAGGCTGGGGCGGGAAACCAATGCCCGACCAATAGCCAACATTTGACGTTCGCCTCCAGATAGCGTGTCAGCGCTCTGAGACATGCGCTCGCCTAATCTTGGAAATAATTCAACAACTTCGGCGATTGCAGCTTGGGTGTCCGCCTTATCGGATCGCCACACTCCGCCCAAAATTAAGTTTTCTTTTACCGACAACTCTGGAATTACAGACTTACCTTCGGAAACATGGGAAATTCCACGACGCACAAGATCTTCTGGTTTGGTACCCAACATCTCACGCCCCATCCATTGGGCATTACCTGAATTCGCCTCTTTTAAGCCGGAAAGCGTGCGAAGCAAAGTTGTTTTGCCGGCACCATTCGAGCCAATTACCGCCGCAAGTTGTCCTGGCTCTACCGCAAATGAAATGTCATGCAACGCATGGATTGCGCCATGTGAAACATTTAATCGATTTACTACTAGTCCACTCATTTTTTATCCTTTGAATGAGCGCCCAAGTAGGCCTCAATTACCGCATCGTTATTACGCACCTCTTGAGGGGTGCCGGACGCAATAATCTGGCCAAAGTTCAAAACATAAATTCGATCACAAACAGACATCACGACATCCATATGGTGTTCCACAATAATGATTGATGTGTGAGATTTAAGATTATTTATCAAGCTATTTAGCCATTCAATATCTTGTGCTCCCAGACCACCTGCCGGTTCGTCAAGTAAAAGAATCTCCGGCTCAGCTACCAACGCACGAGCAATTGCAACACGTTTTGTATCTGGATATGAAAGCGTGTCCGCTCTGCGTTCTGAAACGCTACCAACGTATACCCGTTCAAGTGCAGCTTGCGCTTTTTCTCTCAGTAATTTTTCATCACGAGCATTTGTGCCTAATGCAGCACGTATCAGTCCAGATTGCGCAAAACGTTGCGCGCCAATCATCACATTTTCCGAAACAGTTAGATCAGGAAATAATCCAACGCCTTGAAGTGTTCGAGCGATTCCACGGCGAGCAAGTTGGTGCGGGCTGAGCCAATCAATTTTCTTACCGTTTAGTTCAAGGGATCCACTAGCTGGAGCGACAATTCCGCAAAGTGCATTAAAGATTGTGGTTTTGCCGGCACCGTTAGGTCCGATTAATCCCAGAACCTCGCCTCTTCTTAACTCTAGATTTACTCCGCTTAACGCTTTAAGTCCGCCGAAATTAACGGAGAGATCATTGACGGAGAGCACGATGTCTTGATCTGCCAAGTTATTTGGCACTCGCACACTCTCCTTCTAATCTAAATAGATTCTCTTTACGCGCGGACCGATTCGCGTGACGATTTCATAATTAATCGTGCCGCACGCACCCGCCCACGAATCTGCCGTGTAACAGGTGTCGGAAGTGTAACTG
>JACCDG011590484.1_pt1 | contig 19939 bp, 15 predicted proteins | sample 7442471 | NCBI WGS metagenome assembly JACCDG01 (sample SAMN15323444, study PRJNA562643) | freshwater metagenome | isolation source: river surface water | place: USA:Blue River Watershed | collected 2017-08-17 | reverse complement strand
TAAATGTATGAATACGATAGCCACCAGCAGTTGTGATTGTTCCACCAGTTGAGGTAAGAATACTTCCTGCCCTACCTCCACGGCTTTGAGGTCCGTATGCACCTCTTACGCTACTAATAAATGGCATTAGTTTCCCCTAACTAAATGTTTAGAAGTTCAATGTTGAGGAAGCGTATACGTTCCAAGTACCGCCAGCAAGACGATGCATTGTAAATGAGAAGACGTCAATTTTTCCAGCAGATGATGTAGGAGTTGGAGCGCTTCCACCAGCCCACTTAATTGTTTGAGCAGAACCATCAATTTGGAAGGCTCCAGGAATTCTTCCTGTTGAACCTTGAACTTGGAAAATGTTGATTGTCATAATTTTATTTACATCTGTTGGTACACCTGTTACGTTGTAAGTAATGTTTGCACCAGCAGCAGAGGCATCTGTGTAGAAAATGTTTCCACTAGTCCACACAAGTGTTGCTGCGTTAGAGGAAATGCTTGGGTTTACTACCTGTTCACGAATCTCTTGAACATCTGTAGTTCCGCTAAAGGATGCTCCACCTGTAAAGTTGAGAGTACCAGAAGAGTTAATTCCTCCGTTGAGAGTTGATATACCAGTTACGCTAAAAGTATTAGCAACAGTTACAGCACCGCTTGCAGCGTTTACTATCAATTTGTCTGTAGCAATAGTTAGGTTGCCAGTTGCTGTAATTGCGTCTGCATCAATATCATCTACCTTGATGTCAGCGTAAGTAACTCCAGCCTCAGCAAAGTCAACTGTTGAAGTTGGCTTGACTACAAGGTTTTGGAAGAACTTGACTACGTTATCTGTTGTATCACGAACAATACCGTCAAACACACGGCGCTTTGTAACATCTGCTCCACCAGTATCAGCCTGAGAAGCAACGTTTGCTGCTGTCTTAGCGTATGAGAAGGTGTTTGTAGTTACCGCAGTAATTGCAAATGTTCCATCAAATGTTGCGTCAACACCAGCGACAGTCACGCTATCACCGACACGATATGTGTGTGGGTCAGCAGTTGTCAATGTTGCTACATTGTTTGTAAGAGCCTTATTGGTAATTGTTGAGGTAATTGAAGATACAGTAATTGAGCGCTCAGCCAAGAAACCAAGGTCAACAATATCTGCTGAGTTTCCAGAACCTACGAAAATGAATGGATCTGTTACAGATAGGTTTGATGTTTCTACAGTAGTTCCAGCACCACCAAATGTAATCGTTCCTTCAATATCCACATTTCCTTGGATATTCATATCTCCTTGGATACCAACGCCACCCACAACTGTGAGAGCACCTGTTGTAGGAGAAGTAGAAGGTGTATCAATTTCAATATGTACGTTGACACCAGGTGTAATTTCCATCTGAGTTAGACCAGAGTCAAAACCACCTGCTGCAAAAATAATTTTGTTTTCAGAACCTTCAGCGCCAGTAGCAAAAACCATATTTCCTACATAGTCGGCGTTGATTGCGTTGTGGAAGATGTATCCATCTCCAGGTGCTGTAATTCCGTATGTAGCATCATCAAAGAGTGAGCCAGTGATACCCATACCCATCCAGCCATTAGTATCATTTCCATTGTTCATGTAAACGATAATGTCGCTAGATGATGTTGCATCAGCATTGCGGAAAGCAATCTGAGCAAAAGAACTTGTTGCTGTGTTATCAGCCTTGTTGACTACCAACATTGCATCCGTCAGTGAGCCACTTGTCTCAAACGCTTCAGCGCCAGTTCCAACAAAGATTGGGTCTTCAGAACGGAAAGTTCCGTTGATTGAGATATCTCCGTTGCTTCCAATACCGCCCACAACAGTCAAAGCACCAGTTGTAGCATTTGTTGATGAGGTAGCAATTTCAATGTGAACGTTAGCATCAGGAGTAATGCTCATCTGCTCATTAGCAGACTCCAAGCCACCTGCTGCAAAAATAATCTTGTTAGCAGAACCGTTTGCATCCGTTGCTAATACCAAGTTACCTTCACCTGTATAGCGAGTAGCAACTCCAACAGGGCTTACAGCAGCACTTGTTACGTTAGCCGCAACTTTGGCATATGTAAATGTGTTACTTGTAGTTCCTGTAATTGTATAAACACCATTGAATGTTGCATCTACACTAGTAATTGTTACTTGGTCTCCATTAGAGAAGCCGTGAGCAGTTGATGTTGTCAGTGTTGCTACGTTGTTGGTAAGAGCCTTATTTGACACGTTTGCTGTAGTTGGAGCAGGTGCGGACATAAAGACATATCCGTCATTCTTTCCTGTAATTCCAAAAATTGCAGCATCAAATGTGCTTGATGTGATACCCATATCAATCCAACCAGAGTCATTGTCTCCGTTGTCAGCATAGGCAATAAAATCTGTAGAGGCTTCTGTGCCATTACTATCATTATGAATTGATAACTGAACAAACGCATTAGCGTTTCCAGCACCAACAGCAATTGTGTCTGTTAGAGCAGCAGAAGTTTCATATGCCGCTGCGCCAGTTCCAACATACAAATCACCAGTAACGCTTGCATCTGCTCCAACTGTTAAATTTGAGCCAATAGATGCGCTAGAAGTTGTAGAAAGAATTCCTGAACTTGTTGCCGTTCCACCAGTGACTACAGCAGAGCCAACATTTGCTCCAGCCTTTGTATATGTAAAGGTTGTGTCAGTTGGTATAGTACCAATTGTTGTTACTCCATCAAAATCAGCACCTAGACCAGCAATTAAGACACTATCTCCAACATCAAAATAGTGGTTTTCATCAGTAGTAACAGTTGCTACGTTGTTTGTTTTAATTTTGTTTATTACGTTTACAAGACGGGATGTAACTTGAATGCTTCCCTGACTTAGAATGTCGCCTTTTACCTCAATACCATCATTGACAGTAAGAGACTCTAAAGTTCCACTATCTGCCCAAAGAGGAATGGTTCCGTTAGTAGATAAGAACTTTCCTTCATTTCCTACCTGATTTGGAAGTGTGTCAGCACCAAGTGAGAGCAATTCCCAATCGGTATCGTTATCAAAATCTGTAGCATCTGATGTAAAGTCAGCAGTAGCAATGTATGTGCTTACGCCGTTGTAGACAAGGTCATCAACAAGATAAGCAGTTGCTGCCTGCCATTCACCTCTCCAGCGAATACCGCTGTTGTATTTTACCCACTTGTTAGCCGCTAAATCTGTAGCAAATGTGCCAGAAGCATGGCGAACTAAAGCGCGATATGTTGAGCCACCACGAGTTACAACATCATTGATGTAGTAAGTAGTAGAAGTTGCCCAAGCACCTCGTGGGTCTACACCCTCAAGGAATACTTGCCAATCTGAATTTGCTGTGTCTGGAGTATCGTTGATAGTCTCACGAAGAGCAACATAAACATTGCCACCATAAGTAACAAGGTCTCCAAGATAATAAGTAGTAGAGCCAGACCATACTCCAGCGCTTTGTACAGATGAAATAAACTCATCAAAGTATGTTGCGTTAGTTGGAAGGTTTCCTGTGCTTGCTGTAGTACAAATATAAATGTTTGCACCATATGCAACAAGGTCTCCAGGTGTATAGGCAGTTCCTGAGTTATAAACACCCTCTGCACTAATACCATCTACTAGTAGGTCCCAATAGGTTGCGTTAGTTGGGAGGTTGCCTGTAGTTGCGCCTTTAGCCACATATAACTTTGCGCCATAAGTAACAAGTTCATTAATTTTATATGCGGTTGACCCACTGTAGGCACCAATAAATTTGATACCAGAGTTCATCAAAGACCAGTTGTTGGTAGTTGTTGGAATAGTACCTGCGGTTGTTGTTAAGATACATATGTAGACGTTTCCGCCATATGAAACAACATCGCCTGGAAGATATACAGTTGAGCCAGAGTAGATACCTAAACCACGAATACCTTCTGTAAGAATGTCCCAGTAGGTAGCATTTGTTGGTACGTTTCCTGTTGTAAGTTGCTTAGCAATATAAGACTTGCCACCGTAAGTAACAATGTCATTCATTTGATAAGCGGTAGAGCCTGAATAACTTCCTTCGTACTGAATACCGTCAGCAAATTGTGACCAGTAAGTAACGTTTGGAGGAGGGTTGCCAGTTGTATCAGCAACAGCAATATAAACAATACCGCCGTAAGCAACGCCATCGCCTACTTGATATGTTGTTCCATTAGAATATTCGCCCTCAAACTTGAGGCCTGAAATCATTAGTGCCCAGTAATCATCATCTGTTGGTGTATGATTTGCCTCGGCTAGTGTGTAGGTATAAACGTAGACGTTACCGCCGTACTTGACAACATCGTTTACTTCATAAACGGTTGCTGAGTTATATTCTCCCGCCCAATAAAAGCGAAGTTTTCCCAGATCGATAATCTGTGTCATATTACACTACCTCCAACAGTAGGCGAGTTTTGGCGTTTGAGTTCCAATCAAAATTTAGTGTGCTGCGGGTAAATAACCACTGCTTGTAGTCATCTTCTCGCAGAAGGTCTGCATCTGGAACACGTACAGGGCTTCCATCATTGATTTTTTCTACAGTCAAGCGTGCAGTATCAACATCGTACCTAAACCCGTAAAAGGTTTGGTTGGCGATATCTTCAATGCTAGGAAAAACTGCCATGTTAGTTTACACCTTCCTGTACAGATATTACCACATCAAAGGCGTTTTCTACCCCTGAAATAGCATACAATCTATCTGTAGCAACTATTGAAAATGGGTTTTCAATAATTTCTAGTTTTGCTCCATTTTCAACTCTGACATCTTTGGCTAGATAAAAAATAGTATCTGCGGCTGTTGCTAATCCGACTGGGCTGACCGCAGTTGAGGATACGTTGGCGTTGGTTTTAGCGTATCTAAAAGTTGTAGTTGTTGGCACTGAAGTAATCGTATAAGTGCCATTAAAGGTGGCGTCTACACCAGATATAACCACACTATCTCCAGCAAAAAGGTTGTGAACGGCAGAGGTTGTTAGGGTTGCTACGTTTGAGGTCAGCGCTTTATTTGAGACAGAGGCTGTTACGCTCTTTTTTACGTATACAGAAACAGGCAAAATCCCACCTGTTCTATTGGCAACTTGAAGCCCAGAGACGACAGACTTCTTCGTAGCGGTATAAAGTAATTGCTCCGAATCTCCTACATTTCTTACTGTAGTTGTAGCAATAATTCCGTCTACATCGGCTCCTGTTGGTCTAGCGTATCCTGGCATTTTTACCTAACCTCACACGTCTAACTGGTCAATGCCAGCAATGATGAAGGAGACATTTGCGGTGCTTGCCTGAACACGGACTTGATCTGTGTTAATAATCGGAAAGCGAATAGTCTCGTAAGTGTTAGAGATGCTCAAAGGTAGGTTGTAGGCAACATAACCACGTCCTCCTTCTGAATCAACACCTAAAGGCGAGACCCATACGGAGATAAGAGCATTTTCTGTGTTTGATTTGTTTGTTGCAATAACAGAAATAAGAAAAGTACTGTCGCTTGTAAAAGCGGTATTAGCGGAGTTAGCAGAAGGGTTGACAATTGCTAAGCGTTCAATCGCAGCCATATTAGACTCCTAACCACCATGAAGTTGCAAGACCAGCATCCGAGGCAGCGCCAGCAGGTCCTGTAGGACCAGTAGCACCCGAAGTACCAGTAGGACCAGTCGGTCCCTCAATGTTACCAACGTTTACCCATGCTGATGTATTAGCAGACCACACATAAAGGTCGCCAGATTCAACTAAATATGAATCTCCAGGGTTTCCTGTTGGTTGTGCTGCTTGTAAGGCTGCTAAATCTGCGTACTGTCCAAGAATTGTTACTGATGTTCCTGCTGCTCCCGTTGCACCAGTAGCACCAGTTGGCCCAGTGGCTCCCGCAGGACCCGTAGGTCCAGTTGGTCCTGTATCACCTATATCACCAGTTCTAGCAAAAGTTATAAAAATCTCTTCGTTGTCTTCAAGTGCAAAGCCTGAAGATGAAGAGACAAAAGCAACTGGAACATTGAAGTGGTCTGCATCATCTGTATGAGCACCGACTATTTGAAAGAAGGCATACTCATTGAGATTTGCAGCGTTTGTTATCTTAAAAGTGCCTTTGATTGACGATGTAGATGCGTCAATTGTTTGTAGAAAACTGTATACGTTTTCTGAAGTTGCGTCAACGTAAGCAAGGTACATAACTGTTGCTGTATTTGCTGCGCTATTGAGTCTTACAAGACCATTGCCTAAAGTTGTAGCAGGGTCTGATGTTGCTGTATCGAAAAGGTACTCAAAGGTTTCGCCACCAAAACTACCCGCAGGGCCTGTAGCACCAGTTGGTCCAGTTGGGCCGACAACGCTAGAGCGAACTAAACGCCAAACAACGCCGTTCCACTGATAAATTTGTTCATTATAAGTGTATTGCTCGTTGAGTTCGGGTGAGGACGGAAAATCAATTGCCATGCGCTATCTCACCTTCTTTAGATAATAATTTTATAGTACATTTTACAATGTAAGTATTTTAATAAGTAATTGTTCCATCATTATTAAACTGATATATGTGGAACGCTCCAGAAGTTGTATACGTTGGACTTCCAGTAGTTGAGGCTGCTGCTTTAGTAGACCGAAGAATTACTACCCCAGAACCACCATTACCACCAAAATATTCTGCGGATACTGCTGTAGGACCAGCACCTCCACCTCCAGAGCCAGTGTTTGCTGTTCCTGAACTAGCACTTGATTCATTTAATGAACCATTGCCGCCACCACCAGAACCGCCAGTTCCTGCTGAACCACCAGAACCGCCAGTCCATTTTCCTCCACCGCCACCACCAGCACGAGTTACAGAACTACCAGTTATAGATGATGCTACGCCATTACCACCATTACCTGTACTAGTACCAGCAGCACCAACACCACCAGCCCCACCTCCGCCACCGCCTCTATCTACAGGAGAAGCACCACCATCGCCTCCACTAAATCCTTGACCAGATGTCCCACTTGCTCCATTTGGGAATATAGAAGTGGCATATGGACCACCACCACCAGACCCCCCTGGGAGTGGCGTATAGAAAGCACCTATAGCACCTATTCCATACCCACCGCCAGAGCCACCACCAATAGATACTATTTCAGCAAAAGAAGAATTTCCTCCAGAAGTTGCTCTTCTTCTACCAGTAGCGCCACCAAGTCCTCCAGCGCCAACCACAACCGTATATGTTCTTCCAATACTTAGTTGTAAAGGAGTTTCAGCAGAAGCACCACCACCAGACGATTCCCCAGAAACAGAGCAACGATAACCACCAGCCCCACCTCCGCCAGCCCCAGTGTAAGCAGCACCGCCGCCACCGCCGCCAATAACTAAATAATCAACAGTTATGGAGTTCTCTGCCAAATTATCTGTGTTTCTAAATGAACGAATTGCCATTATTAAGATTCAATTGGTCCTTGAACTTCAACTTCAACTATAGGCTCAACTTCAATCCATTGTTGATTTGACTCAGACCAACTGTACTCCTTTCCATCAGTAGGATAAGGAATTGGTGACTCCCATTTTGCAGTTTCATTATTTAGTACCCATGAATTGTAAGGTTTTGGTGAATAAAATGCATCTATATTAGAGTCGTATGTGTATCCAATACCAGCGTAGTTTTTTCTAAACGATCCACTGTAAGAAGTTTGTTTCCATAAACTATGACCATGTAGTTCAGTTAAGAAGTCAATACCTGCTTGCTCTGATTCAATGCCGTTAACCAGTAGTACATCATTATTGACAACATGAACAGAAATAACATTATTACTGTTGTCTAGTTTTGCAAAGTGTGCCATTTATTTTCTCCTTAGAAGGTAATTGAACCATCGCCTGTGAATCTATATACTGTATAGATACCGTCATTAGACACTCCAGGCGAGCCAGTAGTTGAGGCTGCTGCTTGTGGTGCTCTAATAATTACTACCCCACTGCCACCTGCTCCTGAAGATGTTGAGCCACTGCCAGACCCTTGATTCCCACCGCCGCCGCCACCTGTATTAGAGGTTCCAGAAGTGTTTTTAGAACCCCCTCCACCAAGGCCTCCACTATGACTAATACCGCTTCCAGCAGCACCGCCACCAGCGTAATATGTAGCAGTCCCAGTTATTGATGAAGATATACCGATTCCTCCAGGAGCATCATGTCCTCCAGGACCTCCAGCACCACCACCTGAACCACTAATTGTTCCTGCTACAGTTCCACGGTCTCCGTCATAACCTTGATTTACTGTACCAAAACCCTTAAATCTGTCTGCATACATAAAATAAGTCATTCCACCGCCAGAGCCACCATCTCCAACACCATTAAGTCCAAGACTGTTTTGTTGAGCAGAGTAAAACCCTGCGCCACCACCTGCACATGAAATAGTTGTTATACCAGTACCAGAGATAGAAGAGTTAACTCCATTTGTTGCTCCTCCTGCTGACCCAGCCGCACCTCCACCACCTACTGTAATTGTGTATGTAGTTCCTTTAGTTAAACTTAATATTGGTTCTGGTCCATTCCCACCGCCTGATGGTCCGTAAGATGTTCTAAGCCCACCGGCACCTCCGCCACCAGTTGCATAAGTTCCACTAGAACCTGGTGCTTGTCCTGCCCCACCGCCACCAGCAACTACAAGAAAATCTACTAAAACTTTTTGAAAATCAGTTTGAGAGTAATTAAGTTTTACAGAAGAACTTTTAAGTTTATTTGTACTCATTAGTAGGTAATACTCCCGTCTCCAGTAAATTTATATACAGTCTTATTACCATTAATTATTACTGAAGGTGATCCTGTAACTGATGCTGCTGTTCTAGTTGAACTAATAACTACAACACCAGATCCTCCTGGAACATTCAAAGACACGAAATTGCCGCAAGAGCCACCTGCTCCTCCACCTGTATTTGCTAATCCCCTTGCTGCACCAAAATTATTATTTGCAGCAGTACCTCCACCACCCTCTGGATCTCCAACAACGTTGCTACTTTCAAAACCACCAGCACCGCCAGCAGCATAAAAAACATATACTCCAGTTATGGCAGATGCTCTACCTACACCACCTCTTCCACCAATTACATTAGACAGTGTATTTCCACCAATACCACCTGCTCCACCACCACCTGAAGCACCGTAGGTACCGCCACCTGTTGGAGTAGCGTCTCCACCAGTAAATCCATATCCTGTTAATCCACCACTATTGCCTTGTGTTGCAGCAGTGTTTGGTCTATTACTTCCGTTTGGAATGTAACCACCAGCCCCACCGCCTGAACCACCATCTAATCCAGTTTCACCGTTTCTAGAACCAGTACCTCCACCAAGAGCAGTAGCACCATTGAATACAGAATTTGCTCCTCTAGAAGAAGGAGTATTTGTTGATGTAGAACCAGCACCACCAGCGCCTACAGTAACTGAATATGTTGTTCCAACAGTAAGTGTCATTGATCCTTCAAGGTACCCGCCGCCGCCACTTCCACCAGAAGCACCAGAAGCACTGTGGCAACCACCACCACCAGCAACTACAAGAACTTCTGCTGAAACTGTATTACTAGAAGAACCGACATTTTGATCCCAAAATTTACTTTTAGAAGAGCGAAGTCTTGAAATCGTCATAGTCTTTTTTCCTTAAATATATTATTAAGCGGTTATTTCAGAACCAAACGCTGTGAAAGTAAGTGAATCTGCTGCTGACGCATAAACACGAATAGCATTGGTTGCTGCAAGTGTAATTCCTAGTGTCAATGCAACAGAGTCATTTGCTGCAATAGGTACATCGTAAGCAATGTAATGTTCAGCCGCAAGAGTTGTTGCCGCTGTTGGCTTTACTGCAATTCGATATGTACGTGCTGAAGCAGAGCGGTTACATACAACTAATGTAGAAACTACTGCTTCTGTACCAGAACCTGCTGTATATAGTTCTTCTTCTGTAGTCGCTGCTGCTGCTCTGCGACCTAGTACTTTGTAAACTGTTGGCATTTTTTACGCTCCCATCAGCATAAAGATAGATGATAAAGAGGCTCCTCCGCCGGTTGCGGGAGCCCATGTTGCTGTTGTTCCATTACTTGTAAGAACTGTACCATTTGCACCAATGCTAATAATACCAACGGTATTATCGGCTGTTCCTACAAGTAAATCTCCAGCAGCGTTGATTATTGATGTGCTGATTTTTCCATCAATTTGTCCTTGAATTTCACTTGAAGTATTATTTAGATATCCAAGTTCTGTGGACGAAACACTTCCAATAGTTGTATCACTTGGAAGAGACACTGTCCCTGTAGCGTTGATTCCAGATACACGAATATCTGCATATGCAAGGCCAGCCTCTGAAAAGTTTATAGTAGAAGTTGGTTTGGTAGTTGCATCTTTGAAGAATTTTAGTATTCCATCAGAAGCATCACGAGCAACACCAGCAAACTTACGACGAGCAGAGACTTCTGCTGACCCACTGACAACAGCAGTGGAGGCAACGTTTGCCGCAGTTTTGACATAACTAAATGTATTTGTAGTTACCGCAGTGATTGAATAAGTTCCATTGAATGTTGCATCGACGCTACCGACTACTACAACATCTCCAACAAGGAAAGTATGTGCAGTTGATGTTGTCAGTGTTGCTATGTTGTTTGTCAAAGCCTTGTTATCAACAGTTTTTGTAATTGTTGAAATTGTTGTTGCGTATTCTCCAATAAAAGCAAGGTCAACAATGTCTGCCTGATTGCCTGAACCAACAAACACGAATGGGTCTGTTACAGCCAAGTTAGCGGTCTCAACGGTTGTTCCGCCACCACCGAAGGTAATAGTTCCTTCAATATCAACATTACCTTGAATGTTCATATCACCTTGAATACCAACTCCACCTACTACAGTGAATGCACCAGTAGTTGGGCTAGTTGAAGGTGTATCAATTTCAACATGAACATTTACATCTGGAGTAATTTCCATCTGTGTATTGTCAGAAGATAGACCACCTGCTGCAAAAATAATCTTGTTTTGAGACCCGTTAGCACCAGTTGCTAGAACAAGGTTTCCTTGTCCAGATGCGTTGATTGGTGCTTCAACAAAAACATAGCCATCATGAGCGCCAGTAATAGTAAATCCAGCATCAGCAAAGTTAGATGAAGTTATACCAACATCAATCCAACCACCGACATCGTCACCATCATCTGTGTAAATAATTAAGTCAGATGATGAGTTAGCATTTGTTCCACTGTTGTGAATTGCTACCTGAGCATAATCATTTGCTGCAATATTGAATACAGCAATAGGATTAGTAAGAGAAGCAGATGTTTCAAAAGCAGCAGCATTTGCTCCTACATAAGATTGCTCCGTCACAGTTAAGTCAGTTGTTACTGTAAGACTTGTTACACTATTACTCCATGAAACGTTAGTTCCATCTGTTACTAAAACTTCTCCAGCATTATTTGCTTGAGCAGGAAAAGCATCAACAGCAGCCCACTGAAGAGCACTGCCTGTAGTCTGTAAATATTTTCCATTGTTTCCTGTTTGAATAGGAATGTCAGTTCCTAAAGCAAACAAATCCCAGTTTGTGTCATCGTCAAAACTTGTAGCATCAGAGGTAAACTCTGCATTTGCTCTGTAAGTGCTTACTCCATAATAAACAAGGTCATTAATCAGATATGTAGTGTTTGCAACCCACTCGCCACGATACCTAAATCCTTCAGTTAAAATTTGCCACTTTTCTGCGGCTAAATCTGTTCCAAAAGTTCCAGAGGTATGCTTTACTAAACAAATATATGTAGAACCGCCACGATTGACAATATCATTTATATAATAAACAACAGAGCCACTCCACGCACTTCTATAATTTAATCCCTCGGCAAGTACTGCCCAATCTGAGGTGCTTGTATCAGGGGCGTCATTTGTTGTATCACGTAGAGCAATATAAACATTTGCTCCATATGTTGCAATATCACCTTCTTGATAATCTGTAGAACTATTCCATACACCCTCATATTGAATACCATCAGAAATTGTTGACCAATATGTGGCATTTGTTGGGGTATTGCCTGTAGAGGTAAGAATACAAATAAATGCAACACCACCATAAGTAACTACATCTCCTGGTTGGTAAGCAGTCCCTGAGTTATAAACACCCTCAAAATTAAAGCCAGGAACCATAAGGTCCCAATAAGTTCCGTTAGTTGGAACGTTGCCAGTGGCAGCGGTGGCATACTTATATACGTATACATTTCCACCATACTTAACTACATCATTCAGTTCGTATTCGGTGGCACCAGAATAAGCGCCTTGATAATAAAATCTAAGGCGTCCAAGATCGACACGGGCCATTATTCTACCTCCAGAGCAAGGTGGCTAGGTTTATTATTATTCCATACAAATGCTAAAGTGTTCTCAGACAAAAGCCAATCTTCATAACTTTCTGTGTATACATAACCAGTACTGTTGACAGCATAATCATCTACATACAACTTTCCTTCTACAGGATCAAACTCAAAACCATAAAAAACAGTTTGTACAACACCGCTTGGACCTGTTGCACCTGTAGGTCCCGTAGGACCAACAATTTGACCTACGCTTTCCCAAGCGGCACCATTCCATACATATAAATCACCATCAGCATCAACAATATAAGCATCATTAATGCTATTTCCAGATGAAGGCAAGTTTCCAGTTGTAGCAACACTTCCTTGGAAGGTTATTGAAACACCTTGAGCGCCTGTGGCACCCGTTGCTCCAGTTGGCCCAGTGGCTCCCGCAGTTCCAGTCGTACCCGTTGCACCTGTTGCTCCTGTTGCACCAGTATTACCAGCAGGACCAGTCGGACCTGTTGCGCCAGCACTTCCAGTCGGACCCGTTGGTCCAGTATCTCCAGTTCCAGCAGGGCCTGTAGGTCCAGTTGGTCCAGGGGCTGTGCTTGATGCGCCAGCAGGACCAGTCGGACCTGTTGCTCCACCAAACTCTGAGGTTCCTGTTTCTACCCAGTAGCCGTCATAATAAATATAAACTGCTCCGTCTTCAGTGTTAAACCAAGCATCTCCAGCAATAGGGCTAGATGGCGGAGTTGCCGCCTGAGCAGTGAAAGAACCGCTATCTCCTGTAGGACCAGTTGGTCCAGTTGCACCAGCCTCACCTGTTGCTCCAGTAGGCCCAGTTGGTCCAGTAGGTGTTACACGAACAACTTGCCAGACAGTGCCTGTCCATCGCCAGACGTTTCCGCCAGCACTAAAAGTATCGTTTACCGAAGGTGAGTTTGGAAAATCAATTGCTGACATTTATCACTCCAACTCACTGTTTAGTTTGGCAACAAACTCTGTTGCCCAATTTTCTGCTGCTAACACGGACTCCCAGGGGCCAGAAACGTCATAGTCCTGTCCGTCAAAGATAATTTTACACATTGGTGGGTTGTCTGAGATTTCATATGAATATAACATTTATATCTCCTATGCCGTTGCCAACGCTATTTTTCCAGAATTACCAACAGCAACTGCGCTATTAGCAAGTTTTACAACAGCATTAATATTTGTTGTTCCAAAAGATGATGTCCGTTGTGTCCAACTAGAACCGCTAAAAGATGTAGCAATTGTTCCAGAGTTACCGCAAGCAACATAAGAGTCTGAGTTATATGAGACATCTAAAACATCTGAAGACCCGAAAGAAGAAGGATGTAATGTCCAATCTGTTCCGTTTTCAGAGGTTGCTAACTTTCCATTTTGCCCTGTAGTAACGTAAACAGAACCGCCTCGTATCACTGAGTACAACGCTGAGGCACCGAAAGAAGAAACTCTTTGAGTCCAAACAAGACCATTTGTAGAAGTTGCTAATTTTCCTGAACTTCCAACAGCCACATACAAATTGTTTGTTGCAGTTACATCATAAATAAATGAAGTTCCAAATGAAGAAGTTCTAAGAGTCCAAGAAGATGTATCTGTAGATGTTGCTAATTTTCCATCTCCGCCAACAGCAACATATAGACCAGCACCCGATGAATACGCAAAACCTACAACAGCACTTGTGCCAAATGGAGATGTTCTTTGAACCCAACTAAGTCCGTCTATTGAGTATGCAATCTTTCCTGATGCTCCTCCAGCCAAGAAAACTCCATTTACAAATGAAACAGCCTGAATTCCAGTAATTCCAAATGAAGAAGTTCTAAGAGTCCAAGAAGTAGGGTTAGTTGCAGTAGCAAGTTTTCCATCATTTCCTACTGCTACAAATAAAGTCCCGTTATGAGCAAGGTCATTAATATTACTTGAACCAAATGGTGATGTCTGCTGAGCCCATGAAGATGCGGTAAAAGGAATTTCTACAGCGTTATATATTCCATGTTGAGCAATAAGCATTAGGCCACCAAGTTTCCGCTTAGCAACCAAGTATTAGCGCTCAACTTGATAAGTGAAGCAACAGCATATCTTCCTCTAAGAGTATATTTATTTCCTTCAGAGTAGACAGTAACTCCAACTGCACCTGTGATTGTTATATCACCAGTGTTAAGTTGAGTAAGAACAATTTGAGTTCCCTCTTCAGATGTCATATCTGCATCTGCTGGCACTGTGATAGTTGCGTTTGCAGAAGAGTTCATCTTAACTATTTTTGCAATATCAACTTCATCAAGACTAATACTTGTTGTGTATGTAGGGCCAGTCAAATAAAAATAAGCAGGTCCTGTTGGCCCTGTACTTCCTGTTGGTCCAGTAACGCTTGCGCCAGTTGGTCCAGTTGAGCCAGTTGGACCAGTAACAGTTGACGCTGCGCCAGTTGGACCTGTAGGGCCAGTGGCTCCAGTTGGCCCAGTTGATCCAGTAGGTCCAGTTACGGTGCTATCTGCTCCAGTATTGCCTGTTGCACCAGTTGCTCCAGTAGGTCCCGTAGGCCCTGTGTCGCCAGTACTTCCTGTCGGTCCTGTAGGACCAGTATTTCCAGTACTTCCAGTTGCACCTGTTGGTCCCACTGGGCCACCACTTGGTCCAGTTGCACCTGTTGCTCCAGTAGGCCCAGTGTCTCCCTGTGAACCTGTAGGTCCTACCTCACCTTGTGGGCCAGTAAATCCTTGGAAACCACGAATACCTGTTGCACCAGTTGCACCCGTAGGTCCAGTTGGTCCTGTTGGACCTGTTGGACCTGTTGGACCTGTAGGGCCTTGAGGAATTGTAAAATCATAAACAACTGAATATGCATCACCAGAGTTTGTTACAGAGGCTTCTCCTCCTGGGTCTCCAGTTGTAACAGTTCCAATAGATGCAGAAGATGTAGGTCCCGTTGGGCCCGTCGGTCCTGTCGGCCCAGTTGGTCCCTGAGGAATTGTAAAATCATAGACAGCAGCAAATAATGTTCCAACATTTGTTACAGAAGCACTGCCACCTGGGTCTCCAGTTGTAACAGTTCCAACAGTTGCTGTTGAAGTTGGTCCTGTTGGGCCAGTTGGTCCTGTTGGTCCGACAACGTTAGAAGGCGCACCTGTAGGTCCAGTTGCACCAGTAGGTCCTAAATCTCCATAACGGAAAAATTGAAGTGTAAGTTCTTCGCTTGCTGAAAATAAAGTAGAACCAGAGAGAAATGTTCCAACAATCTGATGCCAAGCACCTTGGTCAACAACAGATGTTACTTTGAAAATTAAATTACTTGTGTCTGAGTTTGAATTACTTCGTAAAACAATAATTCCTTTATCAGTAGAAGTAGATGAACCAATATCATCTAAAAATCCGTCAACATCAAAACCACCAAATGCAGTATCACTTACAGCAATAGTTGTGACAGCAGATAAAGTTGCGCTGTTAAGACGTAGTAATCCTGAACCAGGATTGTTTACGCTTGTACTTGTAGCAAATTGATAAGGAATACCTGCTCGTTGTCCTTGAGCACCAGTTGGACCTGTCGCACCTGCTGCACCTGTTGGTCCCACTGGGCCACCACTTGGTCCAGTTGCACCAGTCGGTCCTGTTGCACCAGTCGGTCCAGCAATATCAGAAGCAGCACCTGTTGCTCCCGTTGGACCAGTTGCACCTTGTGCACCAGTCGGTCCAGTCGCACCAGTATCTCCTTGTGGTCCAACAATTTGACCAACATCGTTCCAAGAATCGCCATCCCAAACATAAAGATTTCCGTCAGCAGTGACAATGTATGCATCGTTTACATTGTTACCAGAACTTGGAAGATTGCCAACAGTGGCAACAGTTCCAATAAAATTAATATTTGTTCCTTGAGGTCCTGTTACACCTTGTGCTCCTGTTGCACCAGTTGCTCCCTGTGCACCAGTCGCACCTGTCGCACCAGTTGGTCCAGTTGCACCTGTATTTCCAGTTGCGCCAGTAGGACCTGTAATTGAATTACCTTGTGCGCCAGTAGGGCCAGTAGCCCCGACTAGACCTGTTGCACCAGTTGCTCCAGCAATACTTGAAGCAGACTCAACCCAGTAGCCATCGTAATAAACATAAATCTGTCCTGTAGTTGCATCAAACCATGCGTCACCTTCATCAGCACTTCCTGGAGGAGTTGCTGCTGATGTTGCAAAAATACCTTGATCACCTGTAGGACCAGTTGGACCTGTAGGTCCTAACTCACCTTGTGGACCTGTCGGACCTGTAGGTCCAATAACTTCAGTTACAACTAAGTCCCATGTGGTTCCAGTCCATTTCCATTGCTGGGTACCAGAAGTAAAAATTTCATTTAACTCAGGTGAGTTTGGAAAATCAATTGCCATTATTATTCACCTGCCTTTTCATACATAAATGTTACTAATATTGTATCGCTTGCAGATATAAATACTGGATTTTCATGTGTTGCACCAGAGCCTTCATCATAGACAGCAGTTTGAGAGTGCATCAATAAGTAGAACTTTCCATAATCGCCTTCAGTAATCACAGCAGTTCCAACAAAAATTATTGAAGCAGAGTTGTCTCTAATTGTTACTTGCCCGATAGGTTGATGGTTGTATCCGATAGAAGAGGATGGAAGCGAGATTGCGTATGTACCGCTTCCTCGATTAGTAGTACTTCCAGCAACAATTCTTATTTCACCAAATACGGCACTGCCAAGTTCAATATATCTACCTTGTAAAGTTCCATTTCCAATTGTTGGATTTGTAGTTGATGCTGTCCAAGTAGGAGTGTAAGTAGTCCAAGCACCAGCACTAAATGCTCCTGTAGCGCCTGTCGGTCCTGTGACTCCTGGTCCTGTTGCACCTGTTGCACCTGTAGGTCCCGTTGGTCCAGTATCTCCAGTTGAACCAGTCGCACCTGTCGCACCAGTTGGACCAGTTACAGTAGATGGAGCACCAGTTGGTCCAGTTGGTCCAGTATCACCTTGTGCACCAGTCGCACCAGTTGGACCAGTTACAGTAGATGGAGCACCAGTTGGTCCTGTTGGTCCTGTATCGCCAGTTGGTCCTGTATCACCTTGTGGACCTGTCGGACCAGTGTCTCCAATATCTCCTCTTTCACCAGTTAAACCTGTCTCACCTGTTGGGCCTGTGTAGCCAATTTCACCTGTTGGACCTGTATCACCTGTAGCGCCAGTCGCACCAGTTGGTCCTGTAGCACCAGTCGCTCCAGTTGGTCCAGTTACAGTAGATGGAGCACCTGTAGCGCCAGTCGCACCAGTTGGTCCTGTAGCACCAGTCGCTCCAGTTGGTCCAGTCGGTCCAGTCGGTCCAATATCTCCAGTACGAGCAAAAGTAATAATCACATCTTCTGCTGCTGAAAAAGAAGTTGAACCTGTAAGCCAAGTACATGGAACTTTGAAATATCCAGTTGCTTCTGTAACAGCGGCATCTATTGTGAATAAAGCAAAATCAGAACTATCTGATTTATTAGAAACTCTAAAGTGACCTTTTATTGTGCTATCACTATCGTCAATGGTTCTTAAGAACTGTTGAATATCAATTGCACCATCTGCTTGGTCATCAATATATAAAAATGTTGCAGCAGAAATGTTTGCGTTATTGAATCTTAAAACTCCTTGACCAGGGTCAGCATCAATTGTGCTTGTGCTAAATGTGTAATCAAATGATGCACCACCAAAGTTTCCAGTCGCACCTGTATTACCTTGAGCACCTGTAGGACCAGTTGCACCTTGAGCACCAGTTGGACCAGTAACAGTTGACGCTGCACCTGTTGCACCAGTTGCACCTGTTGGACCAGTTGGTCCCTGAACAGTTGATGTTGGGCCTGTTGGGCCTGTTGGTCCATCGGTAACAACAACTTCCCAATTTGCAGAATCTGTTTCTGGATCTACGCCAGCAGTTGAAGTTCCATTAGTTCTTACCCAAGTTCTATTTACAACTCCTGAATCAACATACGAAACAGCATCATACTGTGCGTAAGTTTCTAGTGAACTCCATGTTCCTCGGAAGTTCAGACCAGCAACACCCGTTGGACCTGTTGCACCAGTTGGACCAGTAGCACCTGTAGCACCAGTTGCTCCTGTTGCACCAGTTAAACCTGTAGCACCAGTTGGACCTGTCGCCCCAGTGGAGCCAGTTGGACCAGCAATCTCAGAAGCAGCACCTGTAGGTCCTGTAGGTCCTGTATCTCCCGTTAAACCTGTAGGTCCTGTAGGTCCTGGAACAGTTGATGTTGGGCCTGTATCACCTGTTGCGCCAGTAGGACCAGTATCACCTGTTAATCCAGTTTCACCTTGTGCACCAGTTGGTCCAGTTGCGCCTTGTGCACCAGTAGGTCCCGTAGGGCCTGTATTACCTGTAGAACCAGTTGGACCAGTTACAGTTGAGGCGGCTCCCGTTGCACCAGTAGCACCAGTTGCACCAGTTGCACCAACAGGGGCTGCTCCTACTTCTACCCAATAGGAGTCGTAGTAAACATAAACTTTTCCTGTAATGCTGTTGAACCAAGCATCACCTTCAGTAGCACCTGTAGGCGCTGTACTTGAAGCAATAGTAAAATTACCTTCTGAACCAGTTGGACCTGTAGGGCCAGTGGCTCCAGTTGGACCTGTATCTCCAGTTAAACCAATTTCACCAGTAGCACCAGTTGGTCCTACTTCTCCAGTCGCACCAGTAGGACCTGTATCACCTTGTGCACCAGTTGGGCCAACTACACCTTGCTCACCAGTAGGACCTGTATCTCCAGTTAAACCTTGCTCACCTTGTGCACCAGTTGGTCCAGTATCACCTTGTGCACCAGTCGCACCAGTTGGTCCAGTATCTCCTGTTAATCCAGTTTCACCTTGTGCACCTGTAGGACCAGTATCACCTGTAAGACCAGTCGCACCAGTTGGTCCTGTGTCTCCAGTTAAGCCTGTCTCACCTTGAGCACCTGTTGCACCTGTTGGACCTTGAATATTTCCAACGTTTTCCCAATCTTCATTGGTGTCGGACCAAACATACAAATCACCAGCAACTAAATAACCATCTCCAGCAGTTCCAGTTGGATGAGCAGCAACAAGGGCTTCATAAGTTGGATAAGAACCAAGAATTGTTACGCCAGTACCTTGAGCACCAGTAGCACCAGTTGCACCTGTAGGACCTGTATTTCCTTGTGCACCAGTCGCACCAGTTGGTCCTGTGTCTCCAGTTAAGCCTGTCTCACCTTGAGCACCTGTTGCACCTGTTGCTCCAGTTAAACCTGTTGAACCAGTGGGTCCTGTTGGGCCTGTTTCACCTTGTACACCCGTGGCTCCAGTTGGTCCAGTGTCTCCTTGAGCGCCTGTCTCACCTTGAGCACCTGTTGCACCTGTTGCTCCAGTTAAACCTGTCTCACCTTGTGCACCAGTGGGACCTGTAGGACCTTGTTCACCTTCTAGACCAGTAAGACCTTGTTCACCTTGTGCACCAGTGGGACCTGTAGGACCAGTATCACCTTGAGCACCTGTAGCACCTGTTGCACCAATTTCACCCTGTGGGCCAGTTGGGCCTTCTACAGTAGAAGCGGCTCCAGTTGGTCCTGTATCACCTTGTGGACCTGTTTCACCTTGAGCACCAGTGGGACCTGTAGCACCAGTTGCACCAGTAGCACCAGTTTCGCCTTGATTACCTTGAACACCTTGTGCACCAGTAGGACCTTGTG
>JACCDG010737538.1_pt1 | contig 19948 bp, 17 predicted proteins | sample 7442471 | NCBI WGS metagenome assembly JACCDG01 (sample SAMN15323444, study PRJNA562643) | freshwater metagenome | isolation source: river surface water | place: USA:Blue River Watershed | collected 2017-08-17 | reverse complement strand
TAAATATGATAAACGATTCCGGAAAGGCCAGGCGGAGGTAACGCTCTTTCGGTAAAATGGAGTTTTGTATACGTTGCGCATAGCGTATACTTTCTTCTATTCGTTTACTTTGGCTATTAATGATACTCTGCGTTGCTTCATCCAGTTTCTTTTTTGTTTCCCTCTCCCGCCAGGTGGCTAACACCAGATTATTATTGGTGGCATCCAACTCGGCAATCATCATCTTCTGCATTTCCAATTCCTTTTTCAACTTTGCATTTTCCTCCTCTGCTTTTTGCAAAGCCTCTTTTGTTCGCTGCTCTTCCGATACAATTACTGTTCCTTCCGTAAGTACAGTCTTTTCAACTGTTTTTAAGCGATTCTGTAATTGTTGCTGTTTCCATTCTGCAAGGGCAAAAGCGCTCATTTGTGCATCAAGTTCGGCTAATAATAGTTTCTTATCTTCCAGATTTTGCCGGTAAATAAGATTTTCCATACGCAGCCGCTCCAGTTCATCCTGCAACGTGATAGAAATACTTTTGTTCTCCCTTTCCATTTTTATTTCAATTTCTTCTTATAAATCCTTGTATTGGCATCGTAAAGCACAAAAAGATCCTTACTTTGATCAGGGAGCATGTCATAGTACCCTATAATAAAATAGCCATCATCTTCCAGGGCATCATAAAACTTTCGGAGTATTTGCATCTTGAGTACATCATCAAAATAGATCATAACATTTCTGCATAAAATAAGCTGAAACCGCTTATTGATATTATCCTGCACCAGGTTATGTTTTGTGAACGATATATTTTTCTTCAGGGTGTCCTTAATCTTAATGTCCTCCTCCAGTACTTCAAAATAATTATCTAATTTACCACGGTTAAAATAAGTAAGATAAGAAGCCAGGTATTTTTTCCAGAGCAATTTTGTATAACGCCCCTCTTTGGCCTTATCCAGTGCCTGATTACTAAAATCAATGGCTGTTAAATTACTTTTATGGTACAGGTTCATTTCGCTCAACACAATGGCCATGGTATATACCTCTTCTCCTGTGGAACACCCGGCGTGCCATACCTTTATCTGAAATTTGGTTCTGAACTGCTCCAACACATCATCCCGCAACTTCACCCATATTTCAGGGTTTCGGAACATTTCTGTAAGGTTTACCAGAAGATCGTCGATGCTGGCAAAGAAGAACTCACGGTTATTTATTATTTTTGCCCACAAATCGAGCAGGGAGTTCATCCCGTTCTTAGATATTAACCGGGCCACACCTCTTTTTAAGGATTTTTTCTCGTAATGCGTAAAGTCTATTCCATAACGTTGCCGGATGGCATTCATTAATGAATTCAACTCTTCATCACTAATCTCTTCCCGTATTTTTGTAAAGGATTTTTCGTTGCCTTCTTCTTCCATAAATTAAAATAAACGCATTGTGTTATACTAATTACATTTAGGTACTCAGGAGAACCTGTCTTCAGGCAGTTTTCATTTGTGTTTCCTGAATATACTTCTTTACTCCATCAAAAAAGTGCGGATCGAATACCCAGAAAAACTCCGGCGTGAAATCGGATTTTGATGAGGTAAATACTGTTTTAAACCCCATCAATAATTTATCCGGAACCATACTCTCATGGATAGTATTTTGTAATTCCACTCCACTTAGTACACGGAGTTTAGGTACACCACCAAACATTTTATATTTAAACAGATTAGAGAATTGTGTAATTACAGAAGCCGAAATAATATTATCTACTTCCAGTAATATGGCTTCCTGCATAGCCGGAAGTTTTGCCGGGTCATTTCTTATTTCGGCAGGCAGGGCTACTTTGGTCAAATCGTGGATTTCGCTCTCACTGAATATCAGATAACACACGCCCTTTAACTCGCCAATTATTTCAGTGGTAAGCAAATAATTATTTTTTTCGTCAATGCTTAAATTCAACTCATTATTTGCCAGCGAAATTTTGCAATCTATTTGCTGAATCTGAATTTTTTCATTCATGAAAAAAGACATCGATTCCGCCGCTTTTTTTAACCCAACATCAATAATGCTACGGGTTACCTCAAGTTCCTGTTCACTAATTGTATTCATAAGTAGATTATATTTTTATTTTTTTGTCATATTATATATTCATACCTTTCGCACTGCCTGGCTCAAGTGTACACTACACATTTGCCCTCATTCGTGTTTCTGTTAGAAGAATAATGGGTGTTTCATATAGGGGCTTACCTGCATTTATATATTTTGGCACTTTCCTTTCAACGCTAACGGCTTATCTTTTCCCTGAACAAATTCGAGAGTATGGAGGCTATATCCAGCACTAAGCAAACATTTCCATTACCCAATATGGTGGCACCACTGAATAACATACTGTTATCTACCGGACTGGAAAGTGCTTTTTCCACTATCTCTTTTTGTTGCATCAGTTTATCTACAATCAAACCCACATGATGATTGGAGTAAGAAACAATAACCACCTCCAGTTTTACATCAGGACTTAATCTATCGTAAAACCTATGCATGGCTCTATCTCCGGAGTTTTCTCTTCCAGTAGCCATTTCATATAAATCGGAAAGAAATAGCATGGAGATGGTATGCCCAAGGTACGTAGTTATAAGTCCGTTATTTACCTTATGTAAATCCTTTTTCCTTAATGAAATAACGGCTTCTGTATAACTTAATGGAATTGCAAACTCCTGCTGATCCAGCTCAAACAACAATGCCCCTTTTACGGCCATAGAAGACGGGAGGGCAAGCGTAAACACCGATCCTTTTCCAAGCTCGGTTCTTATATACACCTTGCCGCCTATGGCTTCTGTTGCCTTTTTTACCACATCCATGCCTACGCCCCTTCCCGACACTTCCGTTATTTTTTCAGCATTTGAAAACCCGGGTTCAAACAAACACATCATTATCTCATCGGGTGTAATTCGTGCGGCATATTCGGCAGAAATAATGCCCTTTTCAATTGCTTTGCGTTTTATTACGTCCAGATTAATTCCTGCACCGTCATCGCTTACTTCAATATACACGGTGTCCTTTTCGTTTCTGGCTCTCAGGGTTACAACTCCCTCTTCCGGCTTTCCTGCTGCCCTTCTTTTTTCCGGGCTTTCAACCCCATGGCTCACCGAATTTCTTACCAGATGCACCAGAGAGTCGCTGATGCTCTTTAATATATTTCTGTCAATTTCATTTTCTGTTCCTTCCAACACCAGATTTACCTTCTTGTTTTCAATTACAGCCACATCCCGTATAATCCGGTGAAACTTACTGAATAAAAAACCAACCTGCACCAGCCGTACATCCATTACACCATATTGCAGGTCGGAGGTTATACGATGCAGGCGCGCAAAATCGCTGGCATTGTATCCTTTGTCGGTGTAGCGGGCTATCAAACTATCCTTTTCTATCAGTAATTCCCCTACTATATTCAACAAGGAGTCCAGTTTGCGCACAGGCACCTGTACCACATCCGAAATGGTAATTTTTGGGGCATCTTCCTCCTCTTCCTGTTCCGTACTTTGTTCAGGCGTTGACTCTTCCCTGCTTTCAGCTACATGCTTCTCTTCTGTTTTTTCAATGGTTTCCGACACAGGTTGTTTCACCTCGATGCCTGATAACTCCGGATGAGTTGTAGTAACAGCAGTCTGTTCGTTTTCCTTTTTACTTTCATCGGCAGCATCCCGATGTATATTTTTGAGTATAACTTCCAGTTTGGTTTTTATTCCCTTGTATTTTACCGGACGGGGCTCGGCCACCGCAGAAATCAATTCGCCTAACACATCGTTGGCTTTGTATAAACTACTGAATATCTGCTCGTCTAATACCAGCTTGCCACTTTTCACCTCATTAAACACATCTTCCATTACATGGCTAAGCTCTGCTATTTCCGTAAAGCCCATTCCCATGGCATTTCCCTTAAGGGTATGCGTAATCCTGAAAATAGAATCGACTGCCTTTTTATTCGAAATATCCTTTTCAAGACTGGTAAATAGTTTATTAAGTTCTGCATGACTCTCCTGAGCCTCTGCAAGAAACATTTCTTTATATTCCTGGTCTTTACCCATAATTTCTATGAAAATTTCGAGCCTTAAAATTTACACTGACAAATACATTGCCTTGAACAGGTATTTGTACAATTACACGGCTCTAAACATTAATTTTACAACTACTCCAGACAACTTACCACAAAAGGGCCGATCTGATCGATATTCACCACTTTGTTTATTGCCCCCAGTTCTACTGCAGCACCGGGCATTCCAAACACCACAGAGGTTTCCTTACTCTGTGCAACCGTATAACCCCCGGCATCTTTAATGGCCTTCATACCCTCCGAGCCATCTTTACCCATACCGGTAAGTATAACACCAATAGCCCTGGACTTATACACTTCGGCCACGGAAAGCATAAGGCCGGTAACAGAAGGGAAATTAAAATCGCGGAAACGTTGTGGGGTAAAATCGCACACCACATTTCCTTTTGCATCGCGTCTTACAATCATATTTCTGCTACCTGGCGCAATAAGTACTTTGCCAGGTTCCAGTACATCGTCCTTTTTAGCCATTTCTACACTCAGTGCAGTAACACCATTGAGCCGGGCAGCAAACGAGGGCACAAAATTAGAAGGCATGTGCTGGGCAATAAGCACCGGTACAGCCAGGTTTGCCGGTAAGCGGGTTAACACCGCCTCCACTGCGGAAGGCCCTCCGGTTGAAGACCCGATCACTATCACATCGTAATTCAGTTTTGAAGAAAAAGTATGCGCATTGCTAATTTCGCGTAATACTTTCTTTTTTGTCAGCACCTCCAGCCTGGCCTGAGTAGCAGCTCTCACTTTATCAATAAACGTTGCGTCAATATCCGTTATATTCGTCTGGCTTCTGTTGGGCTTCTGATGATAGTCGACCGCTCCTTCCTTAAGGGCTTCCATAACCGGTGATAAAGCTGTGTTTTCCATAGCACTTAATATAATAATTGGCGTTGGGCAGGTCGACATAATTTCTTTTACCCCCATTATGCCGTCATACTCTCCCATGAGCATGTCCATAATTACCACATCCGGTTTTACCCTGCAACACTTTTCTGCAGCTTCTTTCCCATTCGCTGCATAATCCACTATCTCAAAACCACCAGCCGTTTTCAGCACGTCCGCAGTAATTAACCGCATAATAGACGAATCATCCGCTATAAGTACCCTGATCATTAAGCGCGGAAAATTGATTAACCGTTCATTACCTTATTGGTTTTTGCCACCAGGTCTTCACCTGTAAAGGGCTTCACAATATAATCGGATGCACCCAGGCTTATACCCTCATTAATCACCGATTCCTGGCCCACGGCGCTGATCATGATAATCTTTGAGTTTATTTTCTCATCCTGTTTTAACACCTTCAGGATATCAATACCTATCATGTCCGGAAGGATGTTGTCGAGTGTAATGAGATCCGGCTTTTTCTCCAAAGCCATATCAATTGCGGTTTCTCCATTGGCAGCCTGCCCTACGACTTCATAGCCGGCAGAAGTAAGCGCTTCATTAATAATGGAACGCATATACATAGAATCGTCTACTATTAAAACTGTTTTTCCCATATATAACTATTTTATTGCTTTTTGTACCGTTGAATGAATATTGTCTATTTCCATTAGCTTGACCATGTCTATCAGAATGATTAAACGTTCGTCGGTATTTACAACTCCTTCAATACACTTTTCATCAGCTGATGCCGACTGAATAAAATTGGACGAGCTGTCGATATCCGAAACATTAATGGTGAGTGTATCGGGCACTTCTTTTACCAGAATGCCCGCCTTGTATACATCGCTCTCCACAACCAAGGTGTAATTCGAGCTTTTCAGCGCATCTTCAGATCCCAGACTAATACCAAAACGCTGTTCCAGATCGAGTATGGCAATAATATTACCCCTGATGTTGGCAATACCCTTGATGTGCGGGGCTGTTTGTGGCATCTTGGCCACACGCGGGGTTACCACTACCTCCTTAATCTGGTCGATAGGCAGGGCATATTCTTCGGAACCGAGTTTAAACACAATTAACTGCACCCGTTTCACGTGTTCGCGGCGTTGGTTTTCCATAGCCGCTTCCCGCTTAATGTCGCTGATACTGGGCTCCTTTTCCGTGCTTTTTATCATATCCTGAGTTTTATTGGCTGTTAAATTTCAGTATGCTTATTGCTTAAACTTGAATCTTGAAATTCCCTCCAGCAACTGATTCGCCACATCAGCCAGGTCGCGGGCTGTTGAGGTAACCTCACTCATGCCCTGACTCAATTCTTTAGCGGAAGAAGCCACCTGTTCTGTTCCGGATGCTGTTTCCTCCGATACCACTACAATCTTCTCTATATTCTTCACAGTGTTGCCAATTGCTGTCTTTTGTTCTCCCGTAGCATCCACAATTTCCTTCGACAGATTGAGTGTTTCTGTACTCGATTTTTCGATGTTCTGAAACACCAGCTCTGCTTCTTTTGATGCCTGACCACCGGATTTTACACTAGACTCCATAGACTCAATAGATTTTCCGGCACTGCTGATATCTTTTTGCACCTCGCGTATCACTTTCTCAATATCAACGGCCGACTTACGCGAATCTTCTGCCAGTTTCCTGATCTCCTCTGCTACTACGGCGAAACCACGTCCGGCATCGCCTGCTCTTGCTGCTTCTATAGCTGCATTCAGTGCAAGCAGGTTTGTTTGTGAGGCTATATCTGTAATTACATTCAGGGTGCGGGCTATTTCTTCCGAGCGTTGGGTAAGCACATTAATAGAACCGGAAGTAACATTGGCCGAGTTTAAAATTTCGTCCATATTCATCACCACCTTTTTAATAGTAATCAGGCCTTCTGTTGCGCTCTTCTGACCGCGCTCTGCGGCATTGTTAATGATCTCAGCCTTCTTGCCCATATCATTAGCCGATTTTAAAACACCGTCTACCAGCTTGGAAGATTCGTCGGTTTGCTGTGCCTGCTGCTGGGCACCTTCCGACATCTGCTGGGTGGCAGAGGCTACCTCCTGTGTGGTGTTTTTCATCTGCTCGCCTTTGGTTAACAATTCTTCTGCGGAAGAGGCCACAATATTGGAAAGGCGGCTCACATTCTTCATGGGTGTGGAAATACTCTCGAGCATGGTATTCAGCGAATCACCCAGTGCCTTGTAATCGCCACTAAGTGCTGCCGCATTTACACGCACATCTATATCACCATTGTTTACTACCTTATCGGCCATTTTATTCACTTCCTCAATCAGCGAAATGGCCTGGGTGCGGTTGCGAACCATCTCCGTAACGTCGTTGGCAATTTTTATTACTTTGTAAACTTTGCCTTTCTCGTCAGTCACAGGTGTATAGGAAGCGTTGATCCATATTTCTGTCCCCTGTTTGGTAATGCGCTTAAATTCACCTGAATTTACATTGCCACGTGCAAGGTCAGTCCAGAACATGCTGTACTCAGCGCTGCGGACATAAGTGGGGTCGCAGAACATGCGGTGGTGCTGACTTACAAGCTCTGTTTTGGAATTGTAACCCAGACCTTTCACAAAATTATCATTGGCATCCAGTATGGTACCGTCGGGAGTAAATTCAATGGAGGCCCAGCCTGTATCAACCGCCTGCTTAATGGAATTGGCCTTATTACGATTCTCTACATCCGTTGTAATATCCTTAATAAAAGCCGTGTACTGTATCTGCCCGTCTACTTCTACTTTACTCAGTGAAAGATTAGCCCAAAAACGTGAGCCGTCACGACGGGTGGCTTCCAGTTCGCGGGAAGAACCCACCACTTTATTTACGCCGGTACGCATATTGGTATCCACATAGTTATCATGATTACCCCTGTGTTCCATTGGTACAATCATGCGCACGTTCTGTCCCATAACTTCTGAACGGTTGTAACCAAACATTTGTTCGGCGGCCTTATTCATAAAGGTAACCAGCTTATCAGAGTTGATGGTAATAACAGCATCAACAACCTGCTCGAGGGTTTGTTCGCTGCGCTTACGCTGATCTTCAGCTACTTTATCTGCCTTTATTTTTTCGGTAATGTCCTTAATAAAAGCCGTATAATTGATTTCACCATCAATAATCACTTTGCTCAAAGAAAGGTTCACCCAAAACTTTTCGCCATTGCGCCGGGTAGCCTCCAGATCGCGGGAAGAACCAACCACCTTGTTATGCCCTGTACGCATATTGGTATCCACATAATTATCATGATTGCCACGGTGTTCCATGGGCACAATCATTTTTACATTCTGGCCAATAACCTCCGAACGGCTGTAACCAAACATCTGCTCAGCCGCCTTGTTCATAAAGGTGACTTCCTTTTTACTATTAATAGATATAATAGCATCAATAGCCTGCTCCAATACCTGAGTAAGAGCTTCTTTTTGCTGAATGGCATCTTGTAGTTCTGCACCGGTGGTAGTTTGTGGTTGTGACATGTGACTTTGTGTTTTACTGAAATTAGTTTCTGATTGTTTTTCTGGTTTTTGCATGTTGTTTCCTAAGGCCATATTTTCACTGTTTTTATTTAGTACATCGTTACGGGTACTTTCTGCAATAGCTCCTACCTCGGCTATCAACGATTCGTTTACACCCAGTTCCCGCAACACAGCCACAAGGTGGCCGGCTACAGCATTGAAATGTTCATCGTTAAGTCCGCGCTCTACCAAATGCCGGTGCCCCTCCCTTAAGTCTTTGCCGGTGTATTTTACAGGAGCGCCCAATACCATAGCCAGAAAGGTGCGCAGCTTATTCTTTTGCCCTTTCATATCCACACCCTTAAAGTAGCTGTTAATGGAGTCGTCTGCCAGCACCTTTTCGTAAAAAAGTTCAACAGCGGCATCTAATGCCGGTTTACCGCCAATGCGCTCAAAAAGTGTTTTCTGAATTGTCCGCATAAATTATAGGTTCATGTATTATTTAACGTTCTTTATGTTTTTGCTACACAGAATCTGCTACCATTGCACTTTATCTTTATTAAACCGTGATGCTCAGTACTCATGAATATTTTACAGTCTAATTAATCCATAAAACAAGGCTATCCAAAGCAAACCTTTTACCAGAAAAAACATAAATCCCAACCAGCCTATCGACTTTAGCCAGTTCTTTTTGGGCTTTTGCAAACCTTTAATTGGTGTTGTTCTATTCATGTCAGGATAAATTCAATTTTTTCAATAATTCACCGGTAACGGCAACATAATCCTTTGCGCTCCCCGAATTGGGCGCATAATCTACAACACCACATGCAAAAGAAGGAGCTTCTGCTGCTTTTACATTATTCCTTATCCGGTTATTAAACACCGGTACAAAAAAATGACTATCAATATATTCCAGTATTTCATTGGTTAATTGCCGGCGTTCATCCACAATTACGCCCAGGGCGCCCAGTATTTCCAGTTCGGGGTTGCCATTATTTTGAATTTCGTAAACCACCTCTACTATACGACTAAGACCCTGAACAGAAAGTGCCTCCATAAGCATTGGGATAACAACATAGCGTGATGCATACAGTGCATTTTTCGTAAAAACCGATATAGCCGGCGGACAATCGATCAGCACAAAATCATAATCTGTTCCTGCAAGAACATTTCTAAGCAGGTAATTGTTTTCATGAATCTCGCTCATTTTATCCTGTGCCGAATTGAGCGAAAAGGAAGCGGGAAGAATATCAATGCCCTGTGCCTGTTGCACAACTTCATAAAATGCCGATTCTCCGGCCAGAAGATCAGCCACGGTATATAGCGGGTCATGTATACCCAGTGAATAACTCAGATTGGCCTGAGGATCAAAGTCTACTAACAGCACTTTTTTTCCCCGGCTGCGCAAAACCGAGCCTATGTTTAGTACAGTGGTGGTTTTTCCCGTTCCTCCTTTATGATTGGCAAAGGCTATTATCATTACAATCTTTAGATTTACTTCTTAAATAAAATTAATACAGCTAAACTTCAATTGAATGCGTTCAATTACGTAATTCGTCTACGTAATTATACGTAACAATTTTGCGCTCATGGAGTAAAAGAAGCATTTGGTCGGCAAATAGTACTAATTCATAAAACTCAGAATGAGTCTTATTTTACGTTTCAGCTTATCCATAGACGTGGCATCCTTACTAATATAATAGTAAGCACCATTCTTCATAAGCCGTTCTGCGGTTTCAAGATCTTCCTGCCCGGTAAGCATAATAACTTTTGCAGATGGCAGTTCTTTAAGAATAAGCTCCAGACCCCGGCCTCCGTCCATGGCATCGTGGTTATTCTTATTCAGGTTATAATCCAAAACAATAATGGGTGGTTTTTCATTTAAGCAGGAGAGACATTCTTCTACAGTAGCAAATCCTTTAACTTCCAATTGCCCTATATCACTAAAGCTGTCTTTCATCACTTCCAGAGCAAACTCATCGTCTTCTACAATAAATAATTTTACTTTTTCCATATTCATAAATTATATTGTTTACGTTGAAATACTACCGCTCCAATACAGAACAGTACAAAAAGAGTGCAGTAGCCCGTTATATTTTCTAAGAAAAAAACCCCACAAGCCGAACGTATTGCCCGAAATTCACATGCTTCCTCATATAAAATTAAATTAAAAAGACAGCTCAACAACAGAAATATATACGTAATTATACTTATTTGTCATTTACTTTGTTTAAATACTGACACGTATGTCAAATCATATTCAGTTAAATGACGAATTTATTCAGAGTGGTGTCATGCCCATTCAGTCGATTTTTACTTAACTATAGTTATACCAATGCAATCCCGGTTTAGTCGGGAAATGGCTTTGTATTATTTCTCGTTAACATTGTGTAACAACATCATTCTTCACGCAGTGACTCCGCATATCTAAATTTTTTGTCATGCCAAATATTATTCATTACTTTGCGTCGCATTTTGGTTCTTTTACTCCTTCACACAGAATAAAAGATTAAAAGGGAACCCCGTTAAAATCGGGGGCTGTTCCCGCAACTGTAAGCTCGCCCTTAACCGGGTAGTATCATACAAGCCACTGTTCGAAAGAATGGGAAGGCGATCCAAGAGTAAGCCAGGAGACCTGCCTTATGCAAAATAATTCAATGCTTCGGGTAAAAAGCAGCGAATGGTAAATGGGTCAACGTGCCCGCCATTCCCTTCTTTTTGCTCCTTTGTAAACCATTTAAAAACCATTACTATGGAAAAAAGGAGAAAAGCATTTGTATTAGCAGTATCACTGGTAGGATTAACTGCTTTTAGAACAAATGCACAACAAAACAATGACACTACCAAAACACAAACACTCAACGAAGTAGTAATTTCTGCTACCCGCAGTGAAAATAACCCGATGGAAGTGGGAAGGAGTATCTCGGTTATTTCCAATGAACAAATTAAAAATTCCGCTGCGAACAGCCTTGCTGAAATACTCTCGCAACAAGAAGGCATTTATATAGTGGGCACTGGTCAAACTCCGGGAACATTACAGAGCATTTTTACCAGAGGATCGAACAGCAATCAGACAACTATTTTAGTAGATGGTATGAAAATATCCGATCCTTCGTCTACGGATAATTCAATTGACCTTTCAGAATTGTCTTTAGCAACCATAGACCGTATTGAGATTGTCCGGGGCTCTCACAGCACACTATATGGTTCATCCGCCATTGGAGGAGTAATTAATATTATTACCAAAAAAAATCAAAGCCCAGGTATACATGCCAACACAATATTGAAAGCAGGAGCATTTGGTTCGGGAACCTCCTTGTTTGAAGAAAGTATAGGGCTGAATTATACAGACAAAAGCGGCTTTTATGCAAATGCAGAAGCCTTCAATACGCATGTAAATGGATTGAATGCTACATCAGACACCATAACGAATCCGAATAATTATGAACACAACCATCCGGAAAAAGACGGTTTTTCAAAAACCGATCTGTTTGGAAAACTGGGGTACAGGAACACGAAGTGGGATGTTTATGCATCCTGTAAAAAGGTGAGTCAAAAAGCAGCTATTGATAAAGGAGCTTACAATGATGATGATAATTACATCACCAAATTTCAAAGGAACCTGACAACTTATGGAGCATCCTATAAAATAAATGAAAAATCAGGAGTAACATATATTGGCGGGATAACCAATTTAAAACACCTGTTCGTTGATGATTCATCTAAAACGGATGATGCCGGACATTATGACGGAACCTACTATGCCGGAACGTATAAAGCAAACGTTAGCAATAATGAACTTCAGGCTAATCTTAAACTGAAGGGAATAAGTGGTGTATTTGGCGGAGGATTATTTGATGAAAAAATGACTTTCAGCTCTTATTATTACTCCAATGCTTATGGGGTTTATGAGTCAAAACAAAATCTTGATTCGCTTAACATAGATATAAAAACCATTAACCAATTCGTCCACATTGATATTGATGGAAGCCTGATACGTGATAATTACAAAGCCTTCGCTATTGGCTTGGGGCTTAGAAACACCCGACATGATTTATTCGGGAGCAACATCACTTTTGAAATCAATCCTTCATTACAAGTTTCGGAAGGCGGATTGCTTTATGCGTCGTATGCAACAGGATATAATGCGCCTTCGCTTTACCAGTTATTTTCATCCGACAAAGATTTATTTTCAGGAATTACCAGAGGAAATAAATCATTGAAACCCGAAACATCTGCTTCCTGGGAATTTGGGTTTAAGCAGAAAGTCAAGGACAATACTACTTTTACACTTACCTATTTCACAACGCTTGTACAAAACAGCATTGATTATGTATATCTGTGGAACAAAAGCAAAGCAATAAATGCCTTAGGGTATGACGATTATCGTGGGGATACGTATGTAAATATTGGCAGGCAAACCAATCAGGGAATAGAAGTGACAATCCGTTCGAAAGTTTCAAAGAAATTTTCTATAACCGGGAATCTTAGTCTGATAAGTGGCAGGTTAAACTACAAGCCCTCCCATATTGACACATCTCATACGCAGGGAAATCACATTCAGTTATTTAGCAACGGGGCATTCATCAATAAAAATGTAGAGAGTATTGGTCTGGTCAGACGACCAAATACAGCTTATATCGGGCTTATCTGCAAGCCGTATAAAAAACTTTCCTTAGATGTGAATCTTAAATATGTTGGTGCACGCGGGGATATTTATTACAGTTCAGCACTTGGTCCTTATGGTTCATTAGCTACTAAAAGTGTAGCAGACTATACGTTATTAGATGTAATAACCCGTTATTCTGTTGTTAAAACCCTTTCTGCAACCTTCCGCATTGACAATGTTTTTAATGTGAAGTATAATGAGATATACGGCTATACAACCCGTGGAAGAGGGTTTTATTTAACGCTCGGATACAATTTATAAGACCATTCCTAGTGGCAAGTTAAAAGTAAAAGCCATGCTTCGGCAGGCTCAGCAACCTAAGCCAAAAGGCTGAAATCGTGGTTAGCCATGAGTTTATTGATATTTCTATACGTCTTAATAATCTTACCATAACACTAGTTAAAATAAATAAAAATGAAAACACTGATTAACCCAAGAACGAATGTATTGACAGCGATGATTCTGTCTGCTGGTATCTGGCGGCTTTGCATTTCCGGCGGACATTCGCCACTAAACAATTTCACTCCCATAGGAGCAATAGCTATGTTTGGCGGGTGTTATTTTAAAAACCGATGGAAAGCACTCCTCTTGCCTTTATTAACCCTTTGGATAAGCGATTTGTTTCTTAACTATTTCGTTTATTACCATGCGTGGAGATGGTTTTATGACGGATTTGCATATACTTACGCAAGCTTTGCCTTAATGGTAGTTATAGGCCGGTTTATTAAAACAGTGAATATCCGGAGTGTACTACTGGCGGGCTTATCATCTGCCTTATTACATTGGATTATTACAGATTTTGGAGTGTGGCTGGATGGTCGTATTTATCCGATGGATTCAGCAGGACTAATTGCCTGTTATGTTGCAGCACTCCCCTATTTACAAAATATGCTCATTGGAAATCTTGTATTTGGAGCAATTATGTTTGGCACTTTTGAATCTTTGCAAAAAAGACATCCGCAATTACAATTAAACCCTGCATAAATGCATTCCGGCAACAAAAGAGCTGTTGTATCATGGACAGGAGGAAAAGACTGTAATCTTGCTTTGCTCGAAGCAAAGCGCATGGGATATGAGCTTGTTTCTCTTATCACTTTTGCCATGGATAATGCCAGATTTCGTGCACATCCCTTAGCGGTAATGAAAAAACAGGCCGAAGCCCTTGGCATTCCTCACGCAGTTGTTTCGCTAAGCGAGCCCTATAAAGAAAGTTATGAAGAAGCCATACTGCAAATAAAAAACTATTACGGGATAAATACCATTATTACCGGAGATATTGCCGAAATTCATGGAAACACAAACTGGATGACAGAGCGAAGCAAACCCGCACAAGTAAATGTGTTGCTTCCGCTTTGGCATTTAGAAAGGCAGCACATTTTAAACAAACTGTTTAACGCAACCATTAAAATGGTGTTCTCCTGTGTGAAAGAACCCTGGTTTACTTCAGATTGGCTGGGCAAAGAATTTACGCAGGATATTGTCCCGGAATTAACTAAAATTCACGCACTAAAAGGCCTTGACATCTGTGGTGAGCTGGGAGAATATCACACGCTTGTGCTGGATAGCCCATTATACACTCATGAAATTGTTATCGATTCATTTTCTGAACAAAAGGATGACATGATTATGTACATGGAAATTAATAGAATTTCAATGCGTGAAAAACAAATAGCATGAAAAGAAAACTTAAAGTTTGCTCCTTTCTGCCTGCTGCTACCCGTATGATTCATCACATGGGTCTTCAGGAGTTCCTCTGTGGAGTTACGTTTGAATGCCATTCCGACAAACCTAAAATAGTACGTTCTCATCTTGAAGGAAATAATTATAGCAGTGGTGAAATAGAAAAAATCGTATCCGAATCAAAGCAAATGGGCAAAGACCTATATTATATTGATGAAGACCTGCTGCACGAGATTGCACCGGATATTATTTTTACGCAGGATGTTTGCGATGTATGCCAGATAGGAACAAGTTATGCTGAACGCGCCATTCATAAATTGGAAAAACAGCCCCTGGTAATTCCCCTTACACCACGTAACTTGAATGATGTTTACACTAATGCAATTACCATTGCCAAAGCATTGGGAGAAGAAGAAGCGGCTTATCATTTACTTGCTGAACTAAAGAAGCGAACAGATAAAATTACAGATACATTACGCAAAAATAATGCTCCCTTAAAAAGGGTGATGGTAATGGAATGGTTAAATCCGATATACAATTGCGGACATTGGATACCCTGCCAGATTTCACAGGCGGGAGGAGTAGATATGCTGTCCAATCCATCGGGTTATTCTATAATTACAGAATGGCAGAAGATTGTGCAATACAATCCCGAGGTATTAGTTGTAGCCCCTTGCGGATTTAATATTGAACGATCGGCTGTAGAGATTGACAGATTAACGAATCGTAGCGGCTGGAATGATTTAACTGCTGTAAAAAACAATGCCGTGTATTTGGCAGATGCAGATCTATTTACTTGTCCGGGTACGCATTTAGTGGATGGTATAGAATTACTTGCTTCAGTCTTTCATCCAGAGTTATTTCAATTGCCAAATCACCTAAAGAACAAATGCGTTCAGTTCTCTAAAATAAAGATGTTACAAAGCCATTAATTTCAATAGCACTAAAAGACAACGCATAAAACAATACTTTACGTGCCGGCCGGAGCCCAAGAATATTAAAATTGACTATAAACGGATAGAACAGAATGATCTATTATATTACAGGAGGGGAGCGTTCGGGCAAAAGCAGGTATGCACAAGAGCTCGCATTAAAACTCACAGCTAAGCCTGTTTATGTGGCAACTGCCAGAAATTGGGATGGCGATTTTCAAAAAAGAATAAAACGCCATCAAAAGGAAAGAGATGAAAGATGGATCAGTATTGAAGAAGAGAAGCATTTGCATAAAATAGACTTAAAAGGCAAAGTGGCAGTTGTTGATTGTGTTACACTATGGTTAACTAATTTTTATGTAGATACAAAATACAATGTTGAGGAATCATTAAAACAAGCCCGGGATGTTTTTGACAAGTTAGTAGCAATAGACTGTACAATTATTATTATTTCAAATGAAATTGGAATGGGTGTTCATGCTGATACAGAGGTTGGAAGAAAATTTGTTGAACTGCAGGGTTGGATAAACCAACACATCGCTTCAAAAGCAAATACCGTAACACTGATGATATCAGGAATTCCACTCACAATAAAAGGGTTCTTATAATAAAATGACATAAGGTACACAGAGACGGAGTCCGTTGGTTCATATTTCCGTAATTCAATTCCCGCATACAATAGCAATTTATAATACCCATGGCAACGCTGGATGAAATATTTGCATCAAGACGTGATACCCGGCATTTCACCGCCGAGGCCGTACCTGATGAGGTTATAAAAAAAGCCCTGCGTGCAGGGCATAATGCCCCGTCTGTTGGACTAACCGATGCTACAAGATATTACATTATAAGATCAGAAGCGGTAAAACAGGAAATAAAAAAGTTGTTTGAAGAATACAACCGAAAGGCTTACCAGAAAATTAATAACGAATCAAAAAAAATAACATATTCCTCCTTAAAGCTGGAAGCTATCATTGATGCTCCGGTTGGCTTGGTGATCTGCTATGACCGATCCGTATTGAATGATTTTTCCATAGGTACTATTGCAAGTAACGAAACGCTAAAATTCAGTTCGGTTTGTGCAGCGCAAAATATTTGGTTGTCATTAACGGAACAGGGTTATTCTATGGGTTGGGTATCTATTTTGAATTATTACCGGTTTAAAAAAATTCTCGGACTTCCAGAGGAAACAGAGCCATTGGGCTACTTTTGCATAGGGAAACCCATTACCGATTATGAGAAGCAACCCATGTTGCAGCAATTAAAATGGAAAGACAAATTGAAGGAACCAATTATTTCAGAAATTAATTCTTTAAATAAGGAACTGGCAGCTTACGACCAGAGCAGTAAACATTACTTTTCAACTAATAGCGAATCGTTAAGCGGGGAGTTAAAATCTATTATTGACAACAAAATAAAACCTTTGGGTTCTTTGGGTGTTTTGGAAAAAATTGCGCTACAACTGGGAGAAGTATTTAGCAGTAAAGAACCGAAAATCAACAAACCCCATATTATTATATTTGCAGCCGACCATGGTATTGCTCAACACGGAGTAAGCGCTTACCCGCAAGATGTAACCCGGCAAATGGTGGAGGCTTTTCTTTCGGGCGGAACAGCTATTAATGTTTTTTGTAAACAACACGCTATTGCACTCCTCATTGTCGATTCGGGAGTAAATTATGACTTCCCGGGCAATGCCAAAATAATTAATAATAAGATTGGAAAAGGCACCCATTCGTTTCTGTATGAACCATCAATGAGTGTAAGCCAGGTAAATGAATGCTTTAATAAAGGCGCTGAAGTGGTGGCTAAACTGGTTGCTGCCGGATGCAATACCATAGGATTTGGCGAGATGGGCATTGGGAATACATCAAGTGCATCGGTTTTAATGAGCTTGCTGTGTAATATTCCCCTTGAGCAATGTATTGGGTATGGAACAGGGATAGATGAAAAAAAGTTTTACCAAAAAGCTTGTATACTGAATCTGGCCATCCGTAATTATGAAGGTGATGGTGGGTTATACAACATCCTTTCCTGGTTTGGCGGATTTGAAATTATACAAATGGCAGGAGGAATGCTGGAAGCCAGTAAAAACAATATGTTAATTCTTGTGGACGGATTCATTAGTAGCCTTGCCTTCTTGATCGCTTATAAAATTAATCCTGCACTAAAAGGGAAAGCTCTTTTCTGCCATTGTTCAGCAGAAAAAGGACACCGGGCAATTTTAGACTATTTAGGAGTAAAAGAAATATTACAATTGGATATGCGCCTTGGGGAAGGAACCGGCTGTGCAGTGGCATTTCCAATTATTCAATCGGCACTTGTTTTTTTGAATGAAATGGCAAGCTTTGAAAGCGCAGGAATTTCAAATAAAAATTAGCATGAAACAGCCATGATACCGCTAACGCAAGCACTGATGAGGGCAAATGTGTAGTACACATTTGAGCCAGGTAGTGCGAAAGACATGGGTATACCAGATGACAAAAATATAAAAAGCATAATCTACATATGAAATAACCATGTTTCCGGGAACACAAACAATGATGAAGTTTATCCCAAACTGGTTATTCCATATGACAATTTTAATACAATAAACTACATATGAAAAGAGAACTGAACATTTTTTTTACAGCCCTGATGTTTTATACACGTATACCATGCCCTAAATGGATAAACCACGACTCCGAATATTTAAACAAGGCAACACGTTATTTTCCACTGATTGGCTGGATAGTTGGAGGGATTTGTGCCCTGGTATTTTATTTCGCTTCATTTTATTTAAGCAGAGAGGTATCTATAATCCTGTCCTTTGTTTCCGGAATATTCATCACTGGGGCATTTCACGAGGATGGGTTTGCTGATGTATGTGATGGTTTTGGTGGCGGATGGACAAAGGAAAAAATATTAGTGATCATGAAGGATAGTCGTGTTGGTGCTTATGGTGTTATTGGATTGATATGTATTTTTCTATTTAAGTTCTATTTGTTACTGGGTATAGAAAATAGGTATATTCCCTTAGTTCTCCTTTCGGCTCACGCTTACAGCAGGTTTTGTGCAGCATCCTTTATTGCAACACATGAATATGTCAGGGAAAATGAAGACAGTAAAGCAAAACCTGTTGCAAAATCATTAAGTGCAGGTGATTTAATGATTGCATTCGTATTTGGAATTTCCGCATTATTTACTTTTTGTAACGTATATATTTTCATTCTCTTAATTCCTGTTTATGTCATTAAAATATTTTCAGGAAGGTATTACACCCGATGGATTGGTGGTTACACAGGCGATTGCCTGGGAGCGACACAACAGCTTTGTGAGGTTGGCTTTTATTTATTTTTCATCCTGCTATGGAAATTCATTTAATAAGGCATATTGAGCCCCGGTTTGATAAAGGTATTTGTTACGGGCAATTAGATGTTCCGCTTCCAAATAATTACAAAGAAATTCATACTAAAATCATTAAAGGACTGATAAACGATTATGATGCCGTTTTTTCCAGTCCGCTAAACCGCTGTAAATTATTGGCTGAACAAATTTCAGGAAATGTAATTGTTGATGACCGCCTGAAAGAGTTGAATTTTGGGGATTGGGAAGGCGTAAAATGGGGGGAGATTAATCGAAATGAATTAAACCATTGGATGAAAAATTATGTGGAGGTGGCTCCTCCCAATGGAGAGAGTTTAAGGGATATAGTAAGCAGGCTTTCAGGTTTTATTTCGGATCTTAAGGGGTATTCAAAAATCCTGATCGTTACGCATGCAGGCATTATACGCTCAGCTATGAATTTACTTAATAAAATTCCATTAGATAAAGTAATGATGGAGAAAGTTGGCTATGGACAACTTTTTATTTATAGCCAGGCTTACTCAATGGTTCGTTAAATTTTCAAGCTGCTTTTCGGTAATTACTGCCGAAGAATAGAGCATCCTGATATATGGCTCTTAATTTTTTGCAATTCAGTTTCAAATCTAAGTTTGAAAATATTCGATCGATCATAATTTTATTGGCATTCAGGTTTTTTATGTCATTCATGGAAAATGAATCCCGTTCTTGTTTTTCCAGTGGTAAATAGTAGGCAGCTTTTGCCAAAGATACTGTTGTTAAGCTTGCATTGAAATGAAAATAAAGCTTGTTTTCACTCCTTCCCTGGCATTCTGTTAGCCCGCATACTGTTTATTAACGTTTGGTTAGTTAAGCCCTAATGTTTTATTACGCAGCATACATGACGTGGCTTTCATGAAAATATTTTTGCACTTG